>ERZ791809.392-NODE-392-length-32711-cov-18.137739_pt1 | contig 32711 bp, 30 predicted proteins | sample MGYA00509946_ERZ791809 | MGnify/ENA primary metagenome ERZ791809 (study PRJEB30046, sample SAMN00791993) | human gut metagenome | study: EMG produced TPA metagenomics assembly of the A metagenome-wide association study of gut microbiota in type 2...
GGAGTAAATTCCATCATGATGAGGGAGAGTGGAATTTAAAATTTCATTTTAGGGGCATCAGAAGTTCGGATAGAGTCTGTTGACAAGACTACCCAAAACCGATAAAATTACACCTATCAAGGCACACTTATGGAAACATAAGGTCGCAAAGCCAGAGTCTAAAACAGTTACACGATGTAATGACAGATCGGCTGCATCATTCACGGAAAGTGGATGCTGCAGCTGTTTTTATTTTGAAATATGCAACTGTAAGCAGACATCATAGTTATGAAATGATTATTGATAAACAGGAGAAAATTAAACAGAAATGATAAGAGACTTCTCAGAAAAAGCAAAGCAGAAGCTCTAGGGTTACAAAGATGTGACAAATATTATTATGAGGGAAAATTTCCAAAACAAGATGTGGAGATTATAGAGGAAAAAGAGAAGATAGAATTATAACGTGAACAATTAAATATTTTTAAATTCGGTAATAAAAAATGGAGAATCTGAAATGAAATATGGAGCTTCGATAGATGTATCTTCAATATCAATACAATGCGAAGTTACTACGCAATTAGAACAAAATTTAGCAGTAACTTCAAGTGTCAAATTTGAAAAATCAAATAATGTGGATATGAAAAATTGGAGTGCAGTGAGAGTAGAAGGAGAAAAAATATAGTGAAGAAATATGTTAGCACAATTATTTTTATATCTATTATAGTAATATCAGCATTAATGGGAGTTAGACAGTATAAAAATGAAGAGAGCTTAAAATCTAAAGAAAATGAACCTCAAACAGAGGTATCATGGGCTACTCCATGGGGAAAGGCAACCATGAAGAAAGTAGCTGATTTGAATGAAACAGAAAGCTATGATACGACTAAAAGCTTTTATAAGGATTATGATGATACTGGATTGGAAACTTGCATATTAACTGGAATATTTGCAGATAGTGAGGAAGAGGCAATAAAGCAGGTAAGAGAAACAGGACATTGTAGGTATGCTTATTTGACGGAAGATGGAAAATGTGAGATTAAGCTTACAGAAGAACAGAAATGTTGGTGGATAGATTCGGCAAAGAAATCAATACAAAGAGTATTGGATGAGGCAAACCAGTTAGATGGTTGCATATTTGAGGTTAATGATAATTTTACAGATTTAAATGTTCAGATAAGTAAAGAAAAGGTATCACCAGATTATTTTTATACTCAAGTTATACAGGTTATTTACTGCGAGGAAATAATACAGCTATTTTCAGGAGAAGATGAGTGGTCTGTACATTTTGTTGTGAAAAATATAAATACAGGTTATGAATTAGTAAATGTAAATTATCCTCAGGAAGAGTGGGAAATATCGGGTGAGACTTGGGATGAATAAGGAGAAATGATATGAAACAATACGTTATAGGAGGATTGTAAAATGACAAAAATCAAGAAAAAACATAAGGCATTAAAAATTATAATAATAGTTTCAGCAATACTGATAGTACTATTATGTGTAATGAGATATTTATTTGGAAATAAAGAAGTAATGTTTGGAGCAAATGTAAATTCAATGTCTTACAGTAAGGACATTTCTCCGCAAAACTATAGTTCAGTAGATGAGGCTATGAAAACTGTAGATGAAAAACTTAATTCAGAGGAGAAGATATGTCAGATTGAAGAGAATGGTGTTGTTCATGTGTATGTGCAAGGGATAAATACTATAAAAGATAAAAATGGAAAGGTTGATCAAATACGACAGTATGTATCATGTTATGATTTTATAGTAGTATCTAAAGGCTATAATTACAGTGGAGTACGTGATTTGGCAATTGGATTAAATAAGGAAAAGGAATACAGCTGGAAGGATACATTCTTAGCAGATCTGTCACAAAGTAGATTAAGTGGTTTGGAAAAACAGTATGGTGTTCTTCCAGCGTGGGGCGTCACAGATTATTCTGACATTAGTAACGTAACGGTTGATGACCAGAAAATTGATGAGGTACATGAACTTGATGTGGACGGCAAGACTTATTATCTCTGGATAATAAATGATTTGAAGACACAAAACGAGGCATCAGAAGTTCGGATAGAGTCTGTTGACAAGACTACCCAAAACCGATAAAATTACACCTATCAAGGCACACTTATGGAAACATAAGGTCGCAAAGCCAGAGTCTAAAACAGTTACACGATGTAATGACAGATCGGCTGCATCATTCACGGAAAGTGGATGCTGCAGCTGTTTTTATTTTGAAATATGCAACTGTAAGCAGACATCATAGTTATGAAATGATTATTGATAAACAGGAGAAAATTAAACAGAAATGACAAGAGACTTCTCAGAAAAAGCAAAGCAGAAGCTTGAAGGCTATGCGGATGATGCCGCAGCTTCATCCACATGGGGAAAGATAAAGGACTGGTTTTCGGACAGGGGAATGGATTTCCGGAGCTGGACAGGAAAGCTCGGAATAGAAAACTATATAAACGACGTGGATACATACCACCAGAAGATAATAGACAAGAATAATGCCACTTAAAAGAAGATAGACACTATATTTTCAAATGTGCAGTCAGTGGATACAAAAAGCATGGCAGCCATGAACAGACAGATAACGTGCGGCAATAACATAATAAAACTCATACATGACCTTGCAGCATCAATAAGCCCGGACGGCGGAAACCTGGACATGGCAGGAATGAAGGGGACGCTTGATGCGGATGCTGCGAGAATAAAAAATCCTGAATCAGCAAAGAATGAAAAGACCGAGAAGGAAAAGCTCGGCGCAGGTGATACATCATGCAAAAAAAGCAGTGATCCTGTAAACTTAAGCACCGGAAACTTCATCTATGACCATGAAGACATGCAGGCAGGCGGAGAGATACCGCTTTCATTCCACAGATACTACAACTCAAAGGATACCGGCACCGGCACAATGGGCAGCTGTTTCCTGCACAATTATGAAATGGAAGTGCAAAAGCAGCCGGACCAAAAAGCGGCGGTGCGCATGCATGACGGACAGTTTTACTACTTTGCGGAAACAGACACAGGCTATGTGGCGGAAAACGCGGCGATGGGGTTTTTGGAAAGGACAGAAGACGGCTATAAGCTTACATGCCATCCGGGCATGGATGCCGTGTACTTTGATGAAAACGGAAAGGCGGCAAGACAGGAAAACACAAACAAAAGGGGAATCACATTTATCCGTGATGAAAGAGGAAGGCTGGCAAAGGCGGAAACCGATACAGGAAGCTTCCTTGAGTATGCATAAGCCCCGGCCCGGACTATCCGTTATACCTTAGATCTGACCCGTCAGTACCATAACCTCCTGCAGAAGACAGGAAACGGTCCTGACCAGACTTACTTTTGGGATGGAAACGTCACCGGAATGGAAGAGGAAGGAAAAGATCATTTTTATTTTCAGGATGATCTGGGAAGTCCAATGCGTATAGCCGATGAAATGGGAAGAAGTGAGGAAACATATGGTTTCGACGAATTCGGAGGTAGCATTGAGTGTAGTATAAATGCAGTCACAAATCCTATGCAGACTTTTGGTTTTACAGGATATCAGATGGATGAAGCAGGAGGTCTGTACTTTGCACAGGCAAGACGATATGATTCTGGAATAGGCCGTTTTGTAAGTGAAGATATTATGAGAGGGCATATAGCAGTACCATTTACAATGAACCACTATAGTTACTGTTGGAACAGACCAATGGATCTGGTGGATTTGAATGGAATGTGGCCAGAAGATCCAACGGCAGGAGTAACTAAAGCATTAACGGATATGCAAAGGTGTGATAAACCTGTATCATATATATTTTATACAACAGGAGAAGGATCGGATTTCTCTAAGCAGGCGGAGTGGAAAGCTGAACAATTAGAGAGTATAGATAAAAATGTTGTAATGGTGCCAATAGAAAGTGCAGATGATTTTGTAAATGGATGGAACAATATGGGAATTACACCAGATGGAATTGCAGATATTGAAGATGTTGAAATCTATACACATTCGAATGCAACAACATTCATTTTTGTTGATGGATCAGAAACAGAGGCACTAAGTGTTTCAGGACAAAATAGTGACTTGCAGAAAATAAAAGGAATTTGTGATTTAAAATCAAAAGATATAGTGAGTGTAAATATATATGGATGTAATTCAGGAAATTTAAGTCAATATATTAATAACAAATCAAAAATTACTTCAGCATTATCTAAAATAGTGAGTGGTGATGTTTATGCATATGATGGAAACGTTGCTTTTGGACCGACATGGTCTAGACCATTTAGAAAATATGGGAAATATGAAGATCGGCTATCAAACATACAGAAAGGCTATATAAAAATAGCCTTGAAAAATAGATGGTTTAGAAAGTCAATTGGAAAGGTAAAATATAAGGATGGTGAATTATATGAAAAATGTGATGAATAGAAGGAAGGTAAAAAATGTGATAATAGTAGTAGGCATAATAGGATTAATAGCATTAATATTATTTATAAAGATGAAATATGGTACATATGGATATTATGATTTTCAGCATTTTTTTGACCAAAGTAAAGAGAATATTATTGAAACCTATGGTGAGCCTATAGAAGATGAATATATAAATGAATATTGTGAAGACATGACATATGAGGATATTAAATTCGTAATATCATTGCCGGGAGAAAAGCCTGAAAGTGCTAGAATTACAAGTCCTAACATACGGTTTGGAATTTTGAAAATTGGAGTAGGATCACCAAAATGGGAAGTTATGCTGGCATATGGATTGAAGAAACCATTAAAAAATGATAAGAAGAATCAGTATAGTGTACAAAATGGTATATATGCAACAACATTTTATTTTGATGAAAATGATCAGGTGTATAAAATGACATGTGGAGTAGGCATATACACTTTCTAGAAATGCGAGCAAGTGTATAACTTTAAATAAAGTCATGAACATTAATATTATTGTTGGTAACTATATAAATGTAACACATAAATTGTGCAAAAGCATAAATTAATGTGCTTAAAGTAGATAAAAAAGTATTTCAGCTATGATGCGTCAGACAGAATCAGCACAGTAACTACAAGATTTAAATGGAATGTGGGTTACGATAGCCATAGGAGCTGTGGTTGGAGAACAGGAAATGTACCTGCGGCAGCAGTAACTACGTTTGTTATGGAGAGTGTTGGTGGTTATGCTAGTATAATTAGCAATGGTAACGAAATACTAACAGATAAATATGGGGTATATATGCGAATAGGATATGTATATGTTGTGGTAATAGCAGCTGCGGCACTGGGGTCAATGTTATATGGAAATGATCCAAGTAGTGCAGGGCAGACAATTATTAATTTTATTAATAATTTTGTAAATAATGGTGTGTGTCCAGCGCTTCAGTAATATGAATGATATAAATGTAATATATAAAGGAAGAATGATAACATGATTAAGAAAAAAAAGAAAATAATAATCGTAATAATCGTATTTGTAATAATGTTTATTGGTATATGTATAATAATGAGTTATTTGCATAGGGATGATGAATTTTTAAAGGGAGCAAATGGAAATGCTATGACATATATTAATGATGTACATCCAAATAAATATAAGTCTGTAGATGAGGCATTATTAGATGTAGATGAAAAAGTGAAGTCAGAAAAACAGTTATGTCAGACAGAATATAATGGGGTAGTTCATGTTTATATGCAGGGAAAATTTCAAAACAAAGAAGAAAATGAAGGAAATACATCATATGTAAATTGTTTTGATTTCATGAAAGATAATGAGGGATATACTTATTGTGGAGGACGTGTTTTAAATATTGATTTTGTGGAGAGTCTTGCAGAAGACAGCTATACATGGGAAGAGACTTTTGTTTCGGATCTTTCACAAAGCATGCTTCACACATTTAAAGCCAGTGTAGAGAAGAAATATAAAGCAATTCCGGCATGGGGCGTCACAGATTATTCTGACATTAGTAACGTAACGGTTGATGACCAGAAAATTGATGAGGTACATGAACTTGATGTGGACGGCAAGACTTATTATCTCTGGATAATAAATGATTTGAAGACACAAAACGAGGCATCAGAAGTTCGGATAGAGTCTGTTGACAAGACTACCCAAAACCGATAAAATTACACCTATCAAGGCACACTTATGGAAACATAAGGTCGCAAAGCCAGAGTCTAAAACAGTTACACGATGTAATGGCAGATCGGCTGCATCATTCACGGAAAGTGGATGATGCAGCCGTTGTTTTTTTTTGAAGAAAGTCGCTATAAGCAGGCAGCCGTAGTGAGGCAAATATAGAGAACATACAAAGCAGAATCTTGAAAATCAAAAGGAAGAGGAAAAGACAGAATGCAGGGTATTTTTTGATGTAACAAGTGATACTTTAAAATGTATGATTATTGATGAAGCTATAGGCCTTTCAGCAGTAATAATAAATGAAACCGTAGGAGATAAGATTAACAAGGCTAACGCAGCAATAAATTATTTGAATGACTTAAATGCAGCATGCCTGCGTTTGAAAAGATATACAAAAAATATAATAAATAATAGTTGATTATAACGAATAAAAAATACACAAATGCCGAAAATTGTCTAAAATTGTACAGTTTTCGGCATTTTCAATGTATACTTTTAACAAAATCCGTGGAAAAGCGCTCCGTGTGACCGTTGTGTGACCAAAGAGGTGTATAATCTTATTCAAGAGGAAAACGTATAAATAAAATATGAGGATAAGAACGCGTGCTTTGGGATAATGAGCCGGAATATAATAGATTGTCACAGAGCATACATAGGGACGAAAATGGAATTAAAGCCAGAAGCATTTAAAGGGAAAATGTTTAAGGTAAATGAACGGAAAATTTTTTTTGAAAAAAATTAAAAAAATACTTGCATTATTCGTTTGACCATGATATTATAATACACGGTTCGTTGGTCAAGCGGTTAAGACGCCGCCCTCTCACGGCGGAAACACGGGTTCGATTCCCGTACGGACTGCTAAGTATTTAAAGTCGGTACATTCATGGAAACATGATGTACCGGCTTTTTCGTTGTATATATTCATATGAGGCAGAGCTATTTATTAGCAGCTGCAGCTACTGCATGCTTTTATTATAAAAGTATGGTATAACATGAAAATTTCTCAATAAGGAAATCTGCCCTTGCAATATACCCTGCCGGGGTATATAATACTCTTGAAGACAGATACCCATAAGGGGTATAGTTAGACATGTACAACAAATGTGGAATGAAGAAAGAAGGGAGGCACCCATGGCAGAAAAAGAAACCAAATGCTGTTGCTGCAACCGCAAAAAAGAGCGGTCAGAGAAGGAATATAAGGATCTCATCAACAGACTTAGCCGTATAGAGGGGCAGATCCGTGGAATCAAGCGTATGCTGGATGAGGATTGCTACTGCCCTGACATTATCACACAGGTGGCGGCCGCAAATGCCGCGCTCAACAGCTTCAATAAAGTCCTTTTGGCCAATCATATAAAGACGTGTGTGGCAGATGACATAAGAGCCGGTAAGGATGAGACAATAGACGAGCTTTTGAACACGCTGCAGAAGCTTATGAAGTAGTATTATAAGAAGGCGGGTATAAAAATGAGTACAATAATCACAATATTAATAATAGCAATAATTGCCGCACTGGTGATTGTGGGCTTAAAGGAGACAATAAAGCATTCAAAGGGCGAGGGCGCCTGTTGTGGCGGTGGAGCCATGAAGGAGGACGAGGAAGCCACAGTACAGCTTACAGGCGAGATAGTCACGAGAGCAGATGTGCACATAGACGGAATGCACTGCATGAACTGCAAGAACTCAGTCACACGCTCACTGCAGAAGATGAGCGGAGTATCGGCAGATGTGGATTTAAAGCATGGCGTGGCACATGTTGAGGCAGCCAGAGAGCTAAGCGATGAGGAAATCACATTTGCCATCGAAAGACTGGATTTCAAGGTGACAGGAATTGAGAGATTTTAGAAAAGGCTTCTGAATAGTTAGATTCGAATAGTAGAAAGAAGGAAATACAGACAGTATGAAGCAATATACAGTTACAGGAATGAGCTGTGCGGCATGCTCTGCCAGAGTGGAAAAGGCGGTCTCTAAGGTTGATGGTGTGACGAGCTGCTCTGTCAGCCTTTTGACCAACTCGATGGGAGTCGAGGGAAGCGCGACAGATGCGCAGATAGTGGAGGCAGTAGAGCAGGCGGGCTATGGAGCGAGTCCCAAAGGCACAGCAACAGAATCAGAAAATGACAAAGCGAATAACAGCTTAGAGCAGCTAAAGGCAGCGCAGGATGCGCTTGTAGACAGGGAGACACCGAAGCTTGTAAACAGGCTTATAGCATCGCTCACATTCTTAGTTGTTCTCATGTATTTTTCCATGGGACATATGATGTGGGGCTGGCCGTTGCCTGAGTTTTTCAATGGAAACCATGTGGCTATGGGGCTTTTGCAGCTTCTGCTTACAGTGGCGGTAATGGTCATAAACCAGAAGTTTTTTATCAGTGGCTTTAAGGGCTTGATCCATGGTGCGCCCAACATGGACACGCTTGTTGCGCTTGGCTCTGCGGCATCGTTTGGATACAGCGTGTATGCACTTTTTGCCATGACAGCTGCGCAGGTGAATGGCGATATGGATGCGGTCATGTCATATATGCATGAGTTTTATTTTGAATCCGCAGCCATGATTTTGGCACTGATTACTGTCGGAAAAATGCTTGAAGCGCACTCAAAGGGCAAAACAACAGACGCTTTAAAGAGCCTGATGCAGCTTGCCCCAAAGACAGCAACCGTTGTAAGGGATGGCGTGGAGCAGGAAATTTCTGTGGATGCAGTGAAAAAGGGCGATATTTTCGTGGTCAGACCCGGGGAAAATATCCCTGTGGACGGTGAAATAATAGATGGAACAACCGCTGTCAACGAATCGGCACTCACAGGAGAGAGCATCCCTGTGGATAAGCAGCCGAAAGATGCAGTAAGCGCTGCTACAGTGAACCAGTCAGGCTTTATAAAATGCCGCGCAACGAGAGTGGGCGAAGATACCACACTCTCACAGATTATACAGATGGTTTCTGATGCCGCAGCGACAAAGGCACCTATTGCAAAAATTGCTGACAGGGTATCGGGAGTATTTGTGCCGGCGGTTATTACAATTGCAATCATTACAATAATAGCATGGCTTATAGCCGGTGAGACCGTGGGCTTTGCGCTTGCCAGAGGCATTTCGGTGCTCGTGATAAGCTGTCCGTGTGCACTTGGACTGGCAACTCCTGTTGCGATAATGGTAGGAAATGGCAAGGGCGCAAAGAGCGGTATACTCTTCAAGACAGCGGCAAGCCTTGAGGCAACAGGCCGCACACAGATTGTGGCTCTTGATAAGACAGGCACCATAACAAGCGGTGAGCCGAAGGTGACGGATATCGTGCCGGATGAGACATTTTTTGAGGGAACCGGCAATAATGCCGGAAAGCTTCTTGCAATAGCCGCATCAGTCGAGGCCAAGAGCGAGCATCCGCTTGCAAAAGCCATTATGGAGCGCGCTAAAACGGATGAAATCGCTGTCGCAGAGGTGACGGATTTTAGCGCTGTTGTAGGAAATGGTCTGACTGCAACACTTGCAGGCAAAATGATAAAAGCAGGAAATCTTGCTTTTGTCAGCAAATTCGTAAAAGTGTCAGATGATATGCGCGCGAAAGCTGTCGAATTTTCAAAGGAAGGAAAAACTCCTCTGTTCTTTGCTGCAGATGACAGGCTTTGCGGTATCATAGCCGTTGCGGATACTATAAAGGAGGACAGTCCGGAAGCTGTCAGACAGCTTAAAAATATGGGCATCAGAGTTGTTATGCTCACCGGTGACAACGAGCAGACTGCCAATGCCATTGGAAAGCAGGCGGGAGTGGACGAAGTCATCGCAGGTGTGCTTCCGGATGGTAAGGAGGCTGTCATAAGGAAGCTAAAAAAACAGGGCAGGGTAGCCATGGTTGGTGACGGGATCAATGATGCACCGGCGCTCACACGTGCGGATATGGGAATTGCAATCGGCGCGGGAAGTGATGTGGCAATAGATGCAGCGGATGTTGTCCTGATGAAGAGCCGCCTGATAGATGTACCGGCAGCAGTGCGGTTAAGCCGTGCTACATTGACAAATATACACGAAAATCTGTTCTGGGCATTTTTCTATAATGTAATAGGTATTCCACTTGCGGCCGGTTTGTGGTATCCTTTATTAGGATGGAAGCTCAATCCGATGTTCGGAGCGGCGGCGATGAGCCTGTCGAGCTTCTGCGTTGTTACCAATGCCCTGCGGCTGAATCTGTGCAGGGTGTATGATCCTAAGCATGACAGAAAAGCAACACCAGATAGAAAAAACAAAACAGATAAACCAAATGAAAGTGAGGAAAAATCAATGACAAAGACAATGAATATCGAAGGAATGATGTGCGGCCACTGCGAGGCAAGAGTAAAGAAGGCACTCGAGGCGCTTGATGCAGTTAGTGAGGCAGCAGTAAGCCATGAGAGCGGAACTGCAGTAGTGACATTAAGCTCTGACATTTCCGATGAGAAATTAAAGGAGACTGTAGAGGCTGAGGACTACAAGGTTACATCTATTCAGTAATCAGTCAGACAGTATAACAATATGAAGAAATATATAGCATTGGTATTGGCTGCAGTGCTGGTGCTTGGGATTTTTACAGGATGCGGTAACAAGGGCAGCAAAGAGACAGAATCACAGACCGGTGATAAGACTACTGAGTCGGTGAACTCTACAGAAAATAATACAGAGGGCAGTACGGAAAATCAGAATCCGGCTGGCACAGAGCAGCTCACCACAGAAAACGGACAGGAGAGCTCAGTTCTTTCCTGTCCGTCAGTAAACGGTAAGCTGCATGTGGAGGGCAGCAAGCTCGTTGATCAAAATAACAACGAGGTGCAGCTTCGCGGAGTCAGCACACACGGTCTTGCGTGGTATCCACAGTATGTGACCAATGATTGCTTTGCCACGCTGAAAAGCTTTGGAGCAAACGTGGTGAGGCTTGCCATGTACACCTACGAAAGCGGCGGCTATTGCACAGACGGTGACAGGCAGCAGCTTGAGACACTTGTGCAAAACGGCGTGCAGTTTGCGTTCAACAATGACATGTATGTCATCATCGACTGGCATGTGTTAAACGATGGCAATCCAAACCGCTACAGTGATGTGGCAAAGACATTTTTTGCCAAAATGGCACAGAAGTATGCCTCATACAACAACGTGATTTACGAGATTTGTAATGAGCCGTGCAACGGTGCGACCTGGGGTGATGTGAAGTTTTATGCCAGCGAGGTCATTCCGTCAATCAGAAGCTACGACAAGGATGCAGTCATACTGATAGGCACACCTAACTGGAGCCAGGATGTGGATGAGGCAGTCAAGGACCCTGTCGCAGGCTATGACAATATCATGTACACACTGCATTTCTATGCCGCAACCCACAAGGATGACTTGCAAAACAAGCTAAAATCGGCGGCAGACGCCGGACTGCCGATATTTGTATCAGAGTTTGGCATCTGCAGCGCCGACGGAAACGGTCAGGTGGACATAGATTCTGCAAACAGCTGGATCAGCCTGCTCGACAGCTACGGCATCAGCTATGTGTGCTGGAATCTGTCCAATAAGGACGAAAAATCAGCGCTTCTAACACCTGCCTGCGATAAGACAAGCGGCTTTACCTATGAGGATCTAAGCGATGAGGGCAAGTGGCTGTACGGTGTGCTCACAAGTCATGTGACACCGGTCTTGAATTAACGAAAAGCCTCAGATGTACGGAAAACGGCGCACCTGGCAATGCGGGGATAGAAGCATCCATGCACTCAGCCGGCATGCACATGAGGCAGATGCAGATACTTCTCCCTGGTGGCAAGTCCGCCGCGGATATGGCGCTCGGACTTGTTGATATCGAGAATGTGACGCGCCTTTGCGGCAAGCTCCGGGTCTATGCGAAGCAGCCTGTCAGCATCCGTGATATCCTTGTGCACAGTGGATTTACTGATGCCAAACTGCTTAGCGGCCTGGCGTACAGTGGCATTGTTTTCAACTATGTAGTTGGCGATTTCCACCGCCCTTGTCTCAATATATGATTTCAAAAAATACTCCTGCATATTCTGTTGTTACAGTTTATGCGGGAGTATTTTTAATATTACACACAGGTTGTAATTCTATTTACGTTTTTTGTAATAAAATAAGAAAACGGTTTCTTAACCGCAGGAAAGCTGTATCTTAAGTGAATTAAGCGTATGCGGATGCGATGAGCTCAATACATTTATCGTATCCAAGCACAGAGCTGTTTAGCACCAGGTCATAATTTTTCCTGTTGCCCCACTCCTTGTCGGTGAAGTATCGGTAATTTACCGAGCGCTTCTTATCGACATCCTTTAGCAGCTTTTTGACCTCGTCATCGCTCTTATGGTAGAGCTTTTTTATTCTTGCAGCCTTCTCAGGCTTATTTCCCTCTATAAAAACATTCAGCACATCATCCCTGTCAGAAAGAATGTAGTCTGCGCAACGTCCCACAATAACGCATGGCTCTTTTTGCGCAATATCCTTGATGAGCTTCTGCTGGATATTGAAAATCTGGTCGGAAAGAGAAACTCCTGTGATGTCGCGCCCCACAAATGCATATGAAAAAATACTTCCGGCAGGTGCATATTCGCCCTGGTTTGCGACAATCTGCTCAGAGATACCGAGCTCCTTTGCCACATGCTCAATTATTTTTTTATCGTAAAACTCAATGCCGCATTTTTGAGCAATCTGCTCGCCGATAAAGCGACCGCCACTGCCAAACTCTCGGCTTATAGTGATTATTTTAAAACTCATGATGAAACCTCCCAGCCTATAAAAGTGTTTATAATTCATTATAACGTAATTGCACATAAAATCAAAACAGAAATTTAACAAAATCGCTTGCAGATAAGCACTCCGTAATCTATAATGACATAAGAAAACATGTTGCTTTTACACAATCAATGAGACAGCAGCATGGCGAATAAATAATTAGGAGGAAAACATGGATCAGGAAAAGGTCATAGTCATAGACTTTGGTGGTCAGTACAATCAGCTTGTTGCGCGCCGTGTCCGCGAGTGCAACGTGTACTGTGAGATTTACTCATACAAAATAGACATTGAGAAAATCAAAGAAATGAATCCAAAGGGCATCATCCTTACAGGAGGTCCAAACAGCTGTTATGAAGAGGATTCTCCATCATACCAGAAAGAGCTGTTTGAGCTGGGAATACCGGTGCTTGGCATCTGCTACGGTGCACAGCTTATGATGCATAAATTAGGCGGAAAGGTAATCACACCTGAGGTTGGAGAGTATGGAAAGACAGAAATCACATATTCTGCAAACGGCGTGATGTTCAAGGAGCTGCCATCAGAATCAGTATGCTGGATGAGTCATTTCGACAGAATTGCAGAGGCTGCACCGGGCTTTGAGGTAGTTGCGCACACTGCAGACTGTCCAATAGCCGCAACACAGAATGTTGAGAAGAAATTATATGCAGTACAGTTCCATCCGGAGGTACTTCACACCAAGAACGGAACACAGATGATTTACAATTTCGTCCGTGGCGTATGTGGATGTGCAGGCACATGGAAGATGGATTCATTCGTCAAAAACACAATCAACGAAATCAGAGAGCAGGTCGGTGACGGCAAAGTGCTCCTTGCACTTTCGGGTGGAGTAGACTCATCAGTGCTCGCAGCACTCCTTGCCAAGGCAATCGGCAAGCAGCTCACCTGCGTATTTGTAGACCACGGACTTCTCCGCAAGAACGAGGGCGATGAGGTAGAGGGCGTATTCGGCAAAGGCGGTTCGTTCGACATCAACTTTGTCCGCGTCAACGCACAGGAGCGCTACTACAGCAAGCTTGCAGGCGTCACAGAGCCTGAGCGCAAGCGTAAAATCATCGGTGAGGAATTCATCCGTGTATTCGAGGAAGAAGCTAAGAAAATCGGAAAGGTTGACTTCCTTGCGCAGGGAACCATCTATCCGGACGTAGTGGAGAGTGGACTCGGCGGAGAATCTGCAGTCATCAAATCGCACCACAACGTAGGAGGTCTCCCGGAGCATGTCGATTTCAAGGACATCGTGGAGCCACTCAGAAACCTCTTCAAGGACGAGGTACGCAAGGTCGGACTGGAGCTTGGATTACCTGACTATCTCGTATTCCGTCAGCCATTCCCAGGTCCGGGACTTGGAATCCGTATCATCGGCGAAGTCACAGCCGAAAAGGTACGCATTGTACAGGATGCAGACTGGATTTACAGAAGCGAAGTGGAAAAGGCAGCAAAAGAGTACAAAGAGGCCCACGGCGAGGAACCATCATGGATGCCAAATCAGTACTTTGCAGCCCTTACCAACATGCGTTCAGTAGGTGTCATGGGTGATGAGAGAACATATGATTATGCCGTTGCAGTCCGTGCAGTCCGCACTGTAGACTTCATGACAGCCGAAGCAGCCGAGATACCGTTTGAGGTACTTCAGACAGTGATGAGCAGAATTATAAATGAGGTAAAGGGAGTCAATAGAGTATTCTATGATTTGACCAGTAAGCCACCGGGAACTATTGAGTTTGAATAAATTTTTTAAAAAATAAAATATAGAAGGATTTATTTTTCAATAGGAAATGAAGAAGGCTCCAGGAGATTTTAAGAGATCTTCTGGGGCCGTTTATTTATGTGTGGTATACTGGAATATATCTATATGAAAATTTGATTCAAAGCCTTATCCAAGTAAGATATGGAAAATCAGATGCTAAACATATATTGCAGAAGGAGAACATTGAATGATAGATATATATACGGAGCGGAAAGATTCAAAAGACTGGATTTTTTACAATGACTTGTACTTCAACCTGAATACAGGAAATGAAGAAATGTCGCAAAAAGAAATTGATTTGATTCAACAAGTGGATGAGGCGAAGCTGACACCAGACAAGCATATAGAAACAAAATATGGCTTAGGTACGATCCGAAATTTGTCATCTGGCTGCAAGACATTGCTTAATATTGTAAAGCATCCTGATAAGGTGGTAAATGTTGAGGAATGTGGACCGAATGTTCTTAAAATAATTTTTACTATGGATAATATTAAGATTTATATGTCAAGACCAACGCTTTTTGATATTCCGGATGATGCCAAAATCAGATTTAATGATTCTGATATAGTTACCGGTAGCAGAGGATATAATGCCTGGTGGAGTAAGGAGTATGCAAGGAGAGAAGCAAATGATTTATAAGAATATAACATTTAAGGCAGCTCCATTTTCATATGATTTGACATTTGATGACAGGATTACTCTTGTTGGTGGAGATAGCGGTACCGGAAAAACAGTACTTTATGAAATGCTTGAAGATATAAGGTTGACAGACGAATACAAAGCAATCAAGCTGTTTAACTACAAATCAGATAATTTTTTAGAAACAATCAAACAGTGTAGAGATAGTTTTATTGTTATAGATAATGCAGATTGTCTGATTAATGATGATGTCAGGAGATTCATTAATTTTGAGTTGTCTAATCAGTATATGCTTTTTCTAAGAAATTGTGACGGACTCAATGTATCTGAGAAGAGCTTTAAGGTGCTGAAGTTTGATAATAACAGGATAACACTGGAAGAGGAGTTGTGATATGAGATATTTATGGACAGAGGATACCGGTGCTGGGCTTCACTTCTGGAAATTAGTTAATCAACTTTTCTTTGACAATGAGTATGCCGTTGAGAGTAAAGGGAGCAATCAGGGATTATTGGATGCAGTATTGGACTTGAATATTAAAGAGGATGATAAATACTATATTGCATTTGATTATGTGGTTGATAATCAGGACATTCGCAACAAGTATCGTATGTTGAAATCAATAACAGATAAGTCGGAAGGAAAGATTGTAATTCTGGATATGATTTGTTTTGAGTACCTGATTCTTGCATTTGACAAGCTGGTAGAATGGACAGGCACAGGAAAGACAGATAAAATCAAGATTCGTGAAGAAGTATTGACGGCAGTTGAGAATCACAGAATTGATTTATCAAAGATTGATGATGAGAAAACATTACAGTATATAGCAGGTTTTAAGAGATATTCTACAGAACGTGTGATGAAGTCATTGGTAGGTGAATTTACGCAAAATGAGAAGTGGTCCGTGAATGGCACTCTTATGGGTGAGTGTTGGTATAAGGATTGCTGTGTGTCGGAGCATATGGATCTTAGGTGTGGCAAGCCTGAGGTTGAAGGTGGGGATGAGAAGATGAGGACGCTGATATGGTCGGAGAAAGTGCAAGATGTGATTGGTAAATTGATACATTAGAGAGGGAAAGATAAAAAAAGGTAAAACATGGTTAATTCCTTCAGATGCAATAAAGCCTGCTGATGGACGATACAAGAAAAATCAGAAAAGTAAGATGTAATACGAAACAGGATTTATAAATATATGAGAATATATAATTAAATGCAGAGGGGGTACTGATATGGCATTTGATTTTGGAAACGCAAATGAAGCACAGAGAAGTGCTATTTCTACAACAGATGGTCCGTTGTTAATTATTGCAGGCCCTGGTACAGGAAAAACATATACATTAGTAAAGAGAATTGTTTATCTTATAACTGAAAAAGATGTGCTTCCTGAGGAAATAATGATTGCTACATTTACAGAAAAGGCTGCGAAAGAACTGATTACACGTATCACAAATGAATTATATGCAATAGGAGTATCCGTAAATCTGAATGAAATGTATATTGGTACTTTTCATTCAATTTGTTTGAGAATTCTTAAAGATCATCTTGAATATACAAGGATTAAGAAAAATTATAGGATGCTAGATAATTTTGATCAGCAGTATATGGTGTTTCAAAAGATTAATAGATTTAGGAACTTGCCTTATTTTGATGTTATATTTGATAAAAAGCAAGGAGCTTGGAGACAAGCCGGAGAAATAGTTAAGTATGTTAATAATCTTGCTGAAGAATTGGTTGATATTGATAAAATGCAGGAAGACTCGGATGAACATATTGTGGCTGTTGCAAATATTATGAAACAGTACAATATCCTGATGGAAGATGAGAATTTAATTGATTTTTCAAGTATTCAAACAGAAGCATATAAATTATTGATCGAGGAACCAAGCATATTGGAAGAAATACAGCAGAAAATTAAATATGTGATGGTGGATGAATATCAGGATACAAATTACATACAGGAATTACTTGTGTTTTTGATTGCCGGAAAAAATAGAAATATATGTGTTGTGGGAGACGATGACCAAGGTTTGTATCGTTTTCGAGGAGCAACAATAAGAAATATATTGGAATTTCCAGGCCATTTTGCAGAAGGAGAATGTAAGCAGGTTAAACTTGTTACAAATTATCGTTCAGAGAGACAAATTATTGATTTTTACAATAAATGGATGAGCACAACAGATGGTAGGGCATATGATTTTATGTGGAAGAATTTTAGGTTTGAGAAGAAGATTGTTCCGCCGGAAGGGAAAAAGGATGCTAAAGAAGGTGTTATTAAATGTTCAGGAAAAGATTTGTTAGATGATTGGTATGAACAAGTGTATTCATTTATTACACAATTAAAAAGTAGTGGTGTACTAACTGATTACAATCAGATTGCAGTTCTTTGCAAGTCTGTAAAAGGGGATAAAATTATAGGTATGGTTGAATATCTTGAGGAACATGGTATTAAAGTTTATTCACCTCGTTCGGAAATGTTCTTTGAAAGAAAAGAGATAAAGCAGGTAATAGGGTGTATGATCTTATGTTTCCCAGAGTATGTTCGTAAGTTACAACAAAGAGATTTTTCGTATGATTTTGAAAATCTCTATAATTATTACGATACTCAATGTATAGCTGCTGCAAGAGAGCTTATTTTACAGTATAGAGATACATTGGGAAAATGGATTGCAGAGAAGATGCAGAAGCATGCTAATCTAAGAAAGGATAATGCAGATTACGCATTTACAGGATTACTGTATCAGTTATTACAGTTTGAACCATTTAGTACATACTTAGGGATAGATATGAAATCAGGGGTGATAGATGAAAGACCTGCGAGAAACTTATCAATTTTATCTTCAATTTTGGGAAAGTATGAATATCTACATCGGATAGATGTCTTCACGGAAAAAAATATTATAGAGTCAGTAGAACGTTTTTTTAATATGTATTTTCGCTTCTTATTTGATGGAGGAATTACAGAGTATGAAGATGATTCGGAGTATGCTCCGAGTGGGTGCGTTTCATTTATGACTATACATCAGTCAAAAGGAATGGAGTTTCCAATAGTGATTGTTGATTCATTAAATGGAACACCGAGAAGTAGTGGAAATCATTTGCTAGAAGAAATAGAAAATAAATATTTCCATAGAAAAGTTTTTGAGACGAGGGAAGATATAAAATTCTTTGATTTTTGGCGATTATATTATACGGCATTTTCACGAGCACAAAATTTATTGGTACTCTCTTGTTGTGAAAAGAAAGGTCATGGAGCCACACCAAGCAAATATTTTGAAGAGTGCTATGAGAAGCTACCTGCTTATGAAGATGTAAATCTTTCAGAAATAAAGTTAGAAAAGGTAAAGCCTGTAAATATAAAGGATACATATTCTTTTACTTCTCACATCGCTCTGTATGAGAATTGTGCATTACAGTATAAATTTTTTAAAGAACTTGGATTTACGCAGGTAAGAGTAGGTGCAACACTCTTTGGAACTTTAGTGCACGAGACAATAGAAGACATTCATCGTGCAGCTATGCGTCATGAAGAACAGACAATAGTGCCGGAAACAATACGAGAGTGGTTTGATACAAATTATATGACATTATCGAAGTGTGAGCATTCTTATTTAGGACAACCGCAGATAGAAGCTGCGTATAAACAGGTTTTGGGGTATGTTAAGAGAAATCAGGGTGACTGGAGTCGAATTCAAGATGCAGAGGTGGAAGTAAGTTTAGTAAAGCCTGATTATATATTGCTTGGAAAGGTTGACCTTATCAGGGGCGAAGGTGATACAGTAGAGATTGTTGACTTTAAATCCGAGAAGAAACCAGATGTTTTAATTGAAACAGCGGAGATGAATCGTTATAGGAGACAGCTTGAAGTGTATGCTCATCTTATTGAGGAAAAGACAGGCAAAAAGGTAAGTAAAATGCATTTGTATTATACAGGTGAGGATAATGGTGTACCAACAGTAACATTTAATAAGTCAACGGAAATGATTGATAAAACAATAAAAGAATTTGATGAAGTGGTTGAAAAAATACAACATAAAGATTTTAGTGGCAGAGCTAAAGATAAAAATCTTTGTGCCAACTGTGATATGAGACATTACTGTAGAAGAAAAGGAGATTGCTAATGGATGGACAGATTTCATTTGAATTTGAACAAAGACAACCAATAAAAGGATATCCGGAGTTACATTGGACGGGGAAAAGGCCTTATACATCAACGCGGTATTATCCTGCACAGCTTAAGGAATCCTATGGAGAGCCTAAGGATGGTTGGATGAATAAGATATTTTGGGGAGATAATCTTCAAGTTATGAGTCATATGCTTAAAGAATACCGTGGAAAAATAGATTTGATATATATTGACCCTCCATTTGATAGTAAAGTTGACTATAAAAAGCAGATTAAAATAAAATCAAAAAAAATTGCAGGGGATATCTCGTCATTTGAAGAAAAACAGTATAGTGACATATGGACAAATGATGAATATTTACAATTTATGTATGAACGTTTAGTTATAATGAGAGAACTATTGAGTTCAACAGGCACAATTTATGTTCATTGTGATTATCATAAATCGATGTATATACGATGTATTTTAGATGAGATATTTGGATTTGATTGTATGAAAAATGAAATCACATGGCATTATGAAAAATGGACAGCACCATCAGGAGATAGTTTCCAAAAAAATCATGATACTATTTTTATGTATTCAAAAGGAAATAATAAATTTAATACAATTAAAGAAGTAACTGATAATTTGAAAAGTAAATATGAAAATGGTTATCTTATTGGTGGTGGATATGGATCAAATGGATTAGTAGTATATGATAAGAATAATCCAAAAGTAAAAGAAATGATAGCTTCAGGAAAGTATCAAGTTCATTATGCAGATATGGAGGGAAAACCTATAAGTGATGTATGGGATATTCCATTTATTAATCCTCAGGCAAAAGAAAGAACAGGGTATCCAACACAAAAACCGGAGAAATTACTAGAAAGAATTATTACGGCATCTACAGATCCGGGAGATTTGGTCTTTGATTGTTTTATGGGCTCAGGAACATTATGTGCGGTAGCAGGTATGTTGAATAGAAAATATATAGGCGCAGATATTAATTTAGGAGCAGTACAGGTTACTACAAAAAGATTATTAGGATTGCAAAATAATAATAATTTTGAGGTGTATAATGTGAATAACTATGATTTCTTTAGAAATCCAGTAGAGGCGAAAGAATTAATTATTGATGCATTAGGTATTCAAAAATTTGATTCATCAACAGTATATGATGGAGAATTAGATGGCTGGATGGTTAAAATCATGCCTACAAATCGTATTGCAACAAAGGCTGATTTAGAGGAACTCAAGGCTAATTTACCGTATCATACATTTGAAAAGCGCAAGGAAGAAAATCCGAATGGGGTGGTGGAGAAAATTAAGATTATTTGCATGGGACATGAAGCTGATTTGAAGGCATCGTTGGAACAGGAACTTTCTTCGTATAATTTGGAAATAGAGATAGTTGATATCCTTAGGGATAAGAAAGATTTACAATTTAAGAGGGAAGCAGATGCCAATGTTGTTAAAGAAAACAATCAGATTATAATAAAAGAATTTTATCCTATGAACCTTTTACAGAAATTAAGTATGCAGAAAGAATCTGTTGAAGATTGGAGGCAGTTGGTAGAATCTATCTATATTGATTGGAATTATGATGGTCAGACAATGAGACCGACAATTTGTGATATTCCGACAAAAGATGAGTTGGTATCTGGTATATATAAAATTCCAGATTCCGCAGGTAAAATTAAAATAAAGATAACAGACTTGTTATCTGAGTCACTTGAGCTGGAGGTATAGATATGGCAAAAGAAGTTGGAATGGAATTTGCATTTTTTGAGTTCCTTCGTTCATTTTATGTAGATAATAGAGGAATTATAAGAAATAGGTATCGTGAAATAACTAAGAAATATCTGGATTACAATGACAAGGAAAAGAACCCAGACGCATTTTTACGAACCCCACAGTTTGAAGCCTTAGAAATGTATGTGTTTGTAAAAGAATTTATGAATAATCAACAGATGTATCAGATGTTTGATGACTGGTCAAAGAGAAATGGTGTTTTTTCAGATAGGCGATTCTATGATGAAGCTGGGCAGATGACATTATATGATGTTTATTCACCAAAACAGTATCATGATTACTTTTTACAAATAAAGAAATATGCGGAAGATTATCCAAATTATATTTTTGCATTAACTATGGGATTAGGTAAGACAATTCTCATGGCTACCTGTATTTTTTATGAGTTTCTTCTTTCTTCAAAATGGCCTCGAGATGATAAGTATTGTCATAATGCATTGGTTTTTGCACCGGACAAAACAGTATTACAATCGTTAAAAGAAATAGTAACTTTTGATAAGAGTAAGGTTGTACCTCCGGAATATATTGGTGTATTAGATGCGAATATTAAGGTATATTTTCTTGAAGATAGTGGAACCACATTAAATACATTAGATGGTTCCAAGTATAATATAATTATTTCTAATACACAGAAAATTATATTAAAGGCTCAGCATAAAGAAAAAAGTTCTGTAGACAAGTTGTTTAGTGATCAGGTACCGGGACAATCCGTATTGGATGATGTTCTTGGAATATTACAGGAAATCAGTAACAACGACGATTTGATGTCAAATCAACGTTTTGAGAAACTTACCAGGCTTTCACAAATGGGTATTTATGTAGATGAAGCACATCATATGTTTGGAGCAGACTTGGAGAAGGCTTTGCACGAAAATGGTAAGGGTACTAGCCTGCGCAATACTATAAATAAATTGTCTAAGGAATTATCTAAGCATGGAAGTAAAGTGGTTGCTTGTTATAATTTTACAGGAACACCATACGTCAATAATAAGATTCTTCCGGAAGTTATATATGCTTATGGATTGCAGGCGGCAATTAGAAATAATTTCTTAAAAGATACTAGTGTTATTGGTTATAGTAACGTAAAAAGCAAAGAATTCCTAAAAGCTGTTATTGTCGATTTCTGGGCAAAGTATGGTGGAAAAGAATATGAGGGATTAGCACCTAAAATGGCTATTTTTGGTGCAGAGATAGCAGAAGTTCGTGATGAAATCAGGCCAGTTGTTGAAGAAGTACTATCTGAATTGGGAATACCTCTTGATAAAATTTTAGTTAATGTTGGAGACGAAAAGATTACTAAATCTGAAGACATAAGAGATTTTAACAATCTTGATATAGCTGGAACAGCAGGCAGTAAGAAGCAGTTTATATTGCTTGTTAATAAAGGTAGAGAGGGGTGGAACTGTAGATCATTATTTAGCGTGGCTCTTTTTAGAAGTCCAAAGTCAAAAGTTTTTGTGCTTCAAGCAACAATGAGATGCTTGAGAAAAATTACAGATGAACAACTAACGGCCACAGTGTACTTGTCAAAAGAGAATATGGATATATTGGATGATGAGCTTAAAAAGAATTTTAGAACTAGCATAGAGGAACTTGTAGTTAAGAAGGATAAAAAACGTAAGAAAGTTCGTGTACGTGTGAAAGAACCACCTAGAACATTGCGCATGAACAGATTGCATTATAAATATTCTTTGGAAACTAAGCATTATGATAGTAGATTATCGTTTGGTTTGAAAGAAATAGAAACAGAAAATTATGATGCAACAATGTATGTTAAAGAAGGACTTACAACTTCGTCTGTTGTGCGTGAAAGCAATATTAACTATATGGTTAGTAAATTAGCGTATACTGAGATAACCTTGGTGGCAGAAGTAGCAAAATATTTTCCTGATATCAGATGCACAGAAGTTGCTAGGATACTGAGGGAATCAGAAGAAGGTATTGATAAAATATTAGTAGCTGTCAATGAACATAATGATATTATTTATGATAAAATTGTTCCAACCATATTTGAGGCATTATATCGGGTTAACAAAGAGATTGTAAAAGAAAATGTTGATGTTAAATTACTTAAGAAGCCTAAAGAAGGTGGGTATTATAAGTTTAGTGGAAATGAGGATTTGATTATAATGCAGAATTCAGAGGATTCTGTTGTTGTGAAAAATAAAGACAAGAGTTTTCACGCAGATACCTATGTTTTTGATTCGAAGCCTGAGTTACAATTATTTTTACAGTTGCTTGCAAATGAGCACGTAAAAAAAGCCTATTTCACGGGAATGTTTACTGCTGACCAGACAGATTTTTATGTTCCATATATTGATCCGGAATCGAATAGGTTAAGGAAGTATTATCCAGATTTCTTAGTAAAAATGGATGATGGAAGTTATTTGATTTTGGAAGTAAAAGGTGACAATATGATAGATGATCCTGTAGTAAAGGCGAAAGGAGCAGCGGCTGAGGAGGTTGCAGTAGAGAGTTCTATGAAATACGAAATGCTTAAAGGAACAGACATTATGGAAGGAAAAGCAAAGATTTAGCTAAAACGGGTCTCATTCAACCTGAATTGCAAAAGATTTTATGATGGTTGGATGAGACAGATTATAAAAGGAGACTAAGTGTATGAACAAAGAATGGTTTTCAGATTATAAAGAGCAGATTTCATTAAATAATATGCAAGAAGCAAGAAATGTGATATTAGATAATATTGATAAGACTCAAATGATTTATCGCTATAGCAGAGGTTTGAATAGGGATTTGCGAAATTTGGAAAATCATCAATTATGGTTAAGTAGTGCATTTAATTTCAACGATCCATATGATTGTTTAGTTACAGTTGATTGCGGATTGAAAGCCAGTTATCCGAAGAGCCAGAGAAAAGAAGCTATGGAAACATATATGAGACAGGAAACTGAAAATAGGAAAACAGAAGCATTGAGAAGTTCATTATTTGTTGCTTGTTTTTCTGAAGTTAATAATTCCTTTCCTATGTGGGGATATTATGCGGCAGATCACAAGGGAATATGTTTAGGATATAACCTTTATGAGCTTGTTAAGAAATACCAATGTATGCCGGTAATCTATAGTGATAAATTAATATTTTACCGAGAAGAGAGTTCTGAAAGAAATATATTGGCTAATACATTAACCAAGTCAGATGAGTGGATTCATGAAAAGGAATGGCGAATAGTAATAAAAGATGATATTAATATTGGAAAATCAGGAATAATAAAAGATTTTGTTTTGCCACGAGAAATATATATTGGATGTAGACAGCAGGAAACAGTTGCTGAGAATAACAATAATCGTATGTTACATAGTAAAAAAGAGAATGAGATGTATGTTGATCTAGATGAGATACTTCGATGGGCGGAGAATAACTATGTTGATGTATATATGCCAATAATAAGTAGAAAAGAATATAAAATGATGGATAGAGCGTTACGATTGATTTAGCAAGTTTTAGCAGAGGTGGCTATATGTCAGATTTTGAAGAAAAATATGATTATCAGGAAATTATGGTAGAAGATATTTCGCAGATATATCAAATTGCAAATGATTATAATTCGTTCTATGATTTACCAAGATCAGGTAGAGGTGACCCAGGTGATGAACGAACTTACTTACAGGCATTTTATAGAGGACAAAGCGATTCTTCTTGGAAAATTACTCCAAGTATATGCAGAGATACATCTGTGGATGAGAGTATATCGGAATCTGGAGATTTACTATTTGAAGTAATGGCATATAATCAGCATTATATACGTGCTACAAGATTAATTGACTTTACAATGGATATAAATGTAGCATTGTTTTTTGCTTGTTGTGAAAATATTGAAAAAGATGCGGCTATATTTATATGGTCATATTCTCCGTATGATCCTAAATGGACAAGAACAAAGATACAGTGTGAACTTGTTAATGTTAAAAAGCAACGTATAAGTGTAAGTGAATATGCAGAGATACTTTTGCAGAAATATCCGGAATTGAAAGACAATTATACTTATAAAAAGGATTTCTATACGGATTTAGTTTCTTATTTGGACCATGGCTTTATGATTATGCAACCACGTAATCCGTATTTGGAAAATATGAGAATACAAAGACAAAAAGGGTGTTTATATGTTTGTGGTGTGAAATTTGAAACTCCGATTGATAAAATGAGAACAAGTGTTAATGCGGGGAATAATATATTGTGCCCGCATGAGCCGGAAGCTCCTAAAGAATTGGACGGAGGTAATTTTTTGGTAAAGGTGGTCATTCCTGCAAGATTAAAAAATGTGATAATGAAACAATTGGAAGAAAAGGGAATTACAAAAGAAGCTTTGTTACCCATGTGATGTAAATAGGCACTTGTTTAATGTAGAAGGATGGTGATGATAAAAAGCCTGCATCAGAGAAATTCTGGGAACTTGAAAAACGGATAAAAGAAGATAAACGTCATCCGGGAGTTGTCATGGAACTGAAAAAATCAGAGGTAATATGGGATATTGTTCGTCTTATTAGACTGAAAGTAATTACATATAATGATTTATCAGACTTTAGCGATGAATTACAGAATGAAGTAAAAAGAATACTTGAGCTGAGCAGGTGATACATATGGGGATTGGTGCAACAAAAGCAGTTCAAGATCGACTAAAAACAACAAAGATTGAAGAAAGCAAAAGTGCTTCACTTGTGTTCTGTTGGGACACACATTTGACGAAAATAAAAGGAAGAAATGTCTTGTTTATTGTAAATTCCAGTAATCGTTATACAATGTGAACTTTGGACAGATAATAATGATATGGGCGAGGAGAAGGTTATTAACCTTCGCAGGGAATCAACATCATATGCTGAGACAAATTATGCAAAGCCCATGATGGTTGCTGAAAGTAAGGCAATATATGAAACATAGAAATAAAGAATCTGCTTTATTATACAAATTATTTTATATTGTAAGCGTTGATTGCTTCTCAAAAGTTTGTGGTTGAACAACGAAACATAATGAATTGATGAAGAACTATCAGAGCATATGATGCCCGGAAAGGATAAAAATGATAAATTGGAATTTGAGGAAAAAAATACAGAATTTAATTTCTGGGCAAAAAAAAGGTGATGGCTTGGATGGAGAGTCTGGGTACAGGGATTTAACACCGGAATCAGATACAAAGAATAGTGAAGAATATATACGAGCGCTCCATTGGGCAATAAAGAATAAAGATGTGAAAAATATAGCATTATCAGGTCCATATGGATCGGGAAAAAGTAGTGTTATAAAAACATATCTGAAAAAATATCCTAAGACAAAATATTTGTCCATATCATTGGCAGCATTTTCAACGCCAACGAAATCAGTAAATGGAGAAGATGATAAAACAACTTTATTAGCTGATGACTGGACTTTAGATGACGTTGATGAAAATGTAATAGAGGAAGGAATTCTTAAGCAACTTTTTTACAGAGTAGATGTGGGGAAAATTCCACAAAGTCGATATAGAAAGATTAAGAAGTTATCCTATTGGAAAATGTTTTTCACGCTATTGATGTTAACTGTCGTAGCATCAGCTGTTTATCTTGAAATTAATCCGAATGTTTTGGAAGACTTTAAAAATACAGTCATTAATAATGGAGCATTTTTTCATCTTAACCAATGGTCATCGTATGCTGTATTTACAGTAACCATCTTTGGAGTATTGTTATTGATTACAACAGTTCTTAAATATGTGATGTCAAATTTTAGAATTGCTAATATTAACCTGGGTGATAAGGCAAGTATATCAAAGAAAGAAGAAAAGGAATCAATCTTTGACAAGTCGTTAGACGAAATTGTGTATTTCTTTGAAAGTACAACTTATGATACTGTTTTTATTGAGGATTTGGATAGGTTTAATCAGCCAAATATTTTTATAAAATTACGTGAATTAAATACTGTTATAAATAATTATGATAATATTAAACGCAAAGTTGTATTTATATATGCGATAAAAGATGATATGTTCAAAGATGAGGAAAGAACCAAGTTTTTTGATTTTATTGTCCCTGTGATTCCTTATATTAATGCAACTAACTCTGGTGAAATATTAAGAGGATTGTTAAAATTTGAAAAAAGCGAAGATGGTGTATATAAAAGCAAAAATTATGATATATCAGATCGCTATATATGGAAGATATCGCCTTTTGTGCAAGATATGAGAGTGTTGACTAATATATGCAATGAATTTCTTGTATATAAGAGAACATTAAAAACGACAAAACTTAAAGATGAAGAAATGTTTTCGATGATTACATTTAAAAATTTATATCCGAAAGAATTTGCTGAATTACAGGCTGAGAGAGGAATTGTTAAGCAGACTTTTCAAGAAAAAGAAAAGTTTGTAATTAATGAAAAGAAAAAGCTCGAAGAGCAAATAGTAACAAAAAGAGAAATCCTAGAAAATGTACATAGTGATATTCTTTTTTCATTGCAAGAAATTAAGCATGCTTTTTTAGGATTTTTATCATATGACAATGGAACGTATTACCCGTTAAAAAATTTGCAGATAAATAATAGAAGTCAATATTCTTATGGAGAGATACTTAAAGAGGATTTTGATTTAACTAAATTTGATAACATTAACCAGCTAATTATTAGATATGATGTATCTAATGGTTATTATGAGCAATCTCATAATGTAAGTGATGTCAAACAAAAAATGGCATCAGAGGGCAGCAAATATTTAAAGCGTATGAATGATTTGAAATTCAGTGAGAAATCCAAAAAACAAGAATTGATTTCAGAAATACAAAATTTGGAAGAAAAGATTGCAAAGATAGATGGATATTCATTAAAGGAACTGATTGATGAGTTTTGTGAAGATTTTCTTCCGGAAGGAATAAGTAAGTATGGAATTTTAAAGTTTTTGCTTATAAATGGATATATAAACGAAGGTTATGTAGATTATATTAATTATTTCCATCCAAATAGTATTACTAAGGATGAGAATGATTACTTACGTAGCATTCGTATGCGTAATAAAGCAAAAAACTTTGCGTTTGAAATTAAAAATTTGCAGCAGGTGAGTGATCGTATATATGATGCTGAATATAGGCAGACAGAGACATTAAATTATATACTTACGGATTTTATGCTTATCCAATGTTCAGAGAAAACTAATAAAAAGTATTATTTTGATGGTTTTGAATTGGACAAAGGAATGGAACATTATCAATTTACAAAAGAATATATTGAGAGAGATCAAAATGTTAATGACTTTGTAAGCGAATTATGTAAATACTACCGCCATATGTGGAAAAATATTGCGGAGGATGTTTCTTTGTTGGAGGAGACTAAATATAAATATTTGTCACTAATTTTGAATAATGCAACTATGGATCAAATTGTAATATTGGATGAAGTAGAACACTCGGATTGCATAAAAAACTTTATAGTCGAAGATGAGAAATCATTAGCTTACTTAAATGGAGTATCAGCCGATGTACTAATCGAATTAATATCAAGACAGTCGATTATATTCAGAGAAATTAATAATGTAGGTGCAGATGCGAAAGTATTAAATTATATATATCAAAACGATATGTATGAGTTAAATAATTCAATGATTTCATCGGTGATAAAATTTTATCATCCGGATTTGGCAGATGGGCTTGGAAATGCACATTATACGACTATTCTAAATGCTGATGTTAATTTCCTAAATAATAGGATTTGGAATGATTTTGAAGATTATATTAATCATTTTGTATTGGGAAGAGATGAGAATGTTTCTGAGGATATAAATGCAGTGGAAGATATCATAGAACGCTTGGCAAATACGAACATTGAACTTGCTATATCTGTATTGGATAAGGAAAAAGTAAGCTGGGACGAGTTGGATGAATGTTGCAAGAATAATGTTGAAAAAGACAAAAAGAAAGAAATTTGGAATTATTTATTGGACAATAGACGTATTTCTTGTACTTGGAAGAATTTCGAATCTTATTATATTGAATTTGGTATTACCATTGAACTGTCAGACTGGTTTAATGAAAACTGTAGTGATGTTGTAAAGTCAGAGAAGACGGATAAGATAGACAATGAGTGCATAAAGAATATTATTATTAATCCAGAAATTACAGTACAAGCCGTGGGACAGATAGTAGATAATTATAACTGTGATGAAGAAATAGAGTTTAATGTATCAAAACTTCCAGAGGATAAAATTTATGTATTGATTAGAAAACATTATATAAGATATTCCTTATCAAATACTGAAAAGATTAAAAGTAATGCAATAGATGGTTTTGGTATATATTGCAGAGAATATATTGATCAATTTATAAATGATTTGCCATCAGTTTCACTAAATGAAAGTGAAGTTGTTATGTTACTGAATGATACGACTATTGATAAGCATTTTAAGCCTAAAATATTGAAAAAAATATCTGCAGGTATTATAACAAAAAAGTTAGCACAGACTATTGCAAGTAATCAATTTGATGTAGATAAAGAGTATGTTGAGCGTGCATGGAAATTTTTGGATAATACAGAAAGACATATGTTGCTTGTTTACCATTTACAAGTGTATAGTGTTGCAGAAATCTCGAGATTATTGATGGAACTTGGTGGTGAGTGGAGTAAGCTTAGTGATAATAAGTCTAGACATAAGGAAGAAATTTCGATTGATGTAAATGGTCATAATGAGAGATTATTGTTGCAACTGCAAAAGAAAGGTTTTATTACTAGTTACCAAGAAAAGAATGATAGAAAAAAGAGTTGCTTTGAAGTATGGGTTAAACAACAGTAGGAAATGTTAATACGTAGAAGATAAATCTTATTATACAAATGCTTTTATGTTGCAGTCAATAAGTCGTTGATTGATTCCCAAAAGTCGGCGATTGACGATAAAAAATCGGCGGTTGACATGATAAAGTCGGCGATTGAGCAACAAAAATATAATGAACCTTCGAAAGCAAATATTCTTAAGGGGTATGATGAAATAGAGAAAAATCAGATTTTTGGAACAAAAGAAATAAAAGAAATTCTTGATTGCTCACCATCCACAGCAAGAGTAGTTATGACAAAACTTAGAGACATGAAAGTTGTTAAAGCGGTGAATGATAAAGGAAAGGGAAAGTATGTATTCATAGAATAAAAATGAGATATAAAGTATTCCTGAATGTAAAAGCTCTATGTGTGGAAGTCAGGAGAAGATAAAAACTGAATTGGTTAAAGGCACAAATTTGGTTTAAGTAACTCTTATAATGAGATGGGGAATGTCATAGAAAATGCCGTAGAAATGTCATAGAAAATGTCATAGAAATTTTGAGAAAATCAAGTGACTAAAATCAGAATATTCTAAAAAGGAGCTTTCTAAAGCGTGAGAGACGCTTAAAGAGTTTTCTGAAAAACGAATATTTCAAAATTAGTCTCAACGAAGTCTCACGAGATTTGAGACTGGGTGAGACTCTATGATATAGCAAAATGTGATAAAACCGGTATTTGCAGGTGAATTATAAAGTTGTAGTCTCAAGACAGTCTCATTTTTGAAATCGTTTGTTGCGACTAACATGAGACTGAGGAGGTTCGAAATCATGGACATAAGTAAAAAAGATTGGAAGCTATTTCGAGAAAGATTATCAGGCTGGCAGGAAAATTATATGGAAGGTCTTGTTAAAGAGTATGCAAATTTTCTGAATGATGATAAAAAGCCTGCATCAGAGAAATTCTGGGAACTTGAAAAACGGATAAAAGAAGATAAGCGCCATCCGGGTGTTATCATGGAGATGAGTAAATCAGAGGCAATATGGGATATTGTTCGTCTAATTAGACTGAAAGTAATTACATATGATGATTTATCAGACTTTAGTGATGAATTACAGAATGAAGTAAAAAGAATACTTGAGATGAGCAGGTGATACATATGGAGATTGGTGCAACAAAAGCAGTTCAAGATTGACTAAAAACAACAAAGATTGAAGAAAGCAAAGGTGCTTCACTTGTGTTCTGCTGGGACACACATTTGACGAAAATAAAAGGAAGAAATGTCTTGTTTATTGTGAATGCCAATAATCGTTATACAATAGCAATGACAGATATTGAACCAAGAAACTGGAATTATTATACAATGTATATTCGCAGTGTGATTCATGGCGTGATGCAGGAAATGGGATATTCCGAGGAACAGATAGGGCAGTATTTTAAAATGTCAGGCGATACAACTGTAACAAAAACGCATGGTAGGAAATCGGTTGGTGGCATTAACAGAATGGTAATGGATGCACAGTATTTTGGTAAGAAGCTGGAGAAAGAAGCAAAGTATCAATGGAAACTTAGTGAGTATCTGAACAGATATATTTGCCAGCCAGAGGGATTTGATGCATATGGATATCCGAGTGAACTTTTTAAATTAGACATGGAACGACTAGGGATAGCTACTAAGAGAAAGCCGGCAAAGGTAATTGATTTTACCAAGTACATAGATACTAATCGCAGTACTAACCATTAGCGCAAAAGAATTGTAAAAGCAATTGTTTGGGCATAAGAAGTTAGTTTGCAATGGCAAAAAGCAAGATATATAAAATAATTCGTCGCTAAAAAGGCGACGAAAAAAGCGACGGAAAAGGAGAACCTTCATGAGCATAACATTTGAAATAGTCAAATTTAAAAAGCCAACAAAAGATGATTTGTCTAATTTACATATGCTTAATCCTTATGGTTCTATTCCGATATTAGATGATGATGGCGATAGCACGGGATGGAATATTTATATGTTCAGGGCTGATGATAAGGGTATACAGAATATTATAAATAGCAGTTATGCAGTCAAAATGGAACTCCCAGAATGCATTACAGATTATGATAGTTTTTTTGAAGATTTGGGATTCCCTAAAGAGGTAGTAAGGAATGGAGATGTTCGCATTATAAAATCCAATTCCAGATATATTACTATTTCTTATGGTGATAAATCAAAGGAGATAGAAAAAAGCAGGCTTGAAAAATATAAGGTGATGGTTCAAACAAAATGTGTTGTTTTGAAGATTAAGGCTTTATGGAACAGCAGTGAAAATAATCTATATGGTATAGATAAAAAGAAAGCTATAAAGTGTATACCAGATATTGAAAATTATGAATATGTTCCAGTTAATAATAGTATGCTGGCAAAAGCAGAAATTCCCTTCTTGATATTTGAAAGAAATAGGGGAAAATGTTTTATAGAGATGTATTGATAGAATCTAGAGAAAGGAACACTTTTATGAGCAAAGAATTACAGATAAGAAATAGCACTGTTGATTTCTTGGTTTTCACACGAGATGCAGGAGAAGACGGAATAGAAGTCAGGGTTCAGAATGGCGATGTATGGCTTACGCAGAAAGCAATTTCGCAGCTTTTTGATGTAGATAGAAGTGTAATTACAAAACATCTGAGCAATATTTTTAAAGAGGGAGACCAGCTATGAAAAGTCAACCATAAATTAGCAAAAAATTTCTCTTTCATATCGGTGGTAAAAAAGGGTAACTTTAATAGAGCTCCCTTAGGCAATGTCATTAAGTTAAGATGACCAATCAAGATCTTAGCATCAGAAATGATGCT
>ERZ791809.422-NODE-422-length-31115-cov-135.740373_pt1 | contig 31115 bp, 22 predicted proteins | sample MGYA00509946_ERZ791809 | MGnify/ENA primary metagenome ERZ791809 (study PRJEB30046, sample SAMN00791993) | human gut metagenome | study: EMG produced TPA metagenomics assembly of the A metagenome-wide association study of gut microbiota in type 2...
TTTTGACAAATTTCGAGGGGGATTTTTAGGCAAGGTGCATGTTGGGGATTTGTTGTGCGGTACACCCAATTTGTAGGGGCGGATGCTTGCATCCGCCCGCAGGATGTTGCCGTGAGCACCGCGGGCGAACCGTTTGGTGAGTGGTTGCGTTGGGTGCACGGGAGGGATGAATCCCTCCCCTACGGGGCTAAGATAAAAAGGATATAAAGGTACGGTTGCGGGCCGGGCGTGCCCGGCCCCTACGGGGTGGTAAATGGGGAATGACATTTAATGGGATGCGGCGGAGGGGTCAAGACCCCTCCCTACAGGCGGGTGGGGATGGAAAGATTGCCCGATAAAGGGCGTTATCCGCAAGATTGCCCCTCATCCGGCCCTGCGGGGCCACCTTCCCCCGCAGGGGAAGGCTTGGGGGCGGGCGGAGCAGAGCCACACCCCTACTGGGGCAGCAAGACAGAAACTGCAACAAAAAATAGAGCCAACCATCAGGCTGGCTCTATTATATATAGTATGTAGATTACTTCTTATGGTACATCCGGTCATCCTCTTCGTAGGTGGGCTCGCAGGTCAGATACATGCCTAACTTTTTCAGGGTGTCGGCATCGACGCTGGAGAGGATGACGGTGGAATGGATATCGCAGCCCTTCAGATTGGGGATCTGCTCCATCGCCTTGGCGGCGTACTCGTTTTCCGAGACAGAGCTGGAGAGTGCGATCAGAATCTCATCGGTATGCAGGCGGGGGTTTTTGCTGCCGAGGTAAGTCGTTTTCAGCGTCTGGATCGGCTCGATTGCACGGGCAGACACGAGGTCGATCTCCTGGTCGATGCCTGCAAGTTTTTTCAGCGCGTTCAGCAGCGCGGAGGAGGCCGCACCAAGCAGTGGGCCGTTTTTACCTACCACGATCGTGCCGTCCGCCAGCTCGATGGCGGCAGCAGGCTGGCCGCCGGTCGCATCAGAGCAGGCATGGGCGCGCTTCTCGACCGCGCGCTCCCCGAGCGCAATGCCGGCCTGATTCATCAGCAGCTCCAGCTTGAAGCGCTCCTGCTTCACCACGCCGCTCGCCTTCTGGTCGCACAGGCACTTGAAATAGCGGCGGACGATCTCGTTCAGCGATGCCTCGCGGCAGACCTCATCGTCAATTATGCAGTTGCCCGCCATATTGACGCCCATATCCGTGGGGGAGCGATACGGGCTCTTGCCGGCGATCAGCTCAAACATCGCATTGACCACCGGGAAGATCTCGACATCGCGGTTATAATTGACGGTTGTTTTTCCGTAAGCCTCAAGATGGAACGGGTCGATCATATTGACATCGTTCAGATCCGCGGTGGCGGCCTCGTAGGCAAGGTTGACCGGGTGCTTGAGCGGCAGGTTCCAGATGGGGAAGGTCTCAAACTTGGCGTACCCCGCTTTGACACCGCGCTTATACTCATGGTACAGCTGAGACAGGCAGACCGCCATCTTACCGCTGCCGGGGCCGGGGGCCGTGATGACCACCAGCGGGCGCTCGGTCTCGATATAATCATTTTTGCCGTAGCCATCGTCACTGACGATGTGGTTCACATCGTTGGGGTAGCCGGGGATCTTATAGTGGCGGAAGGTGCGGATGCCCAGCCTGTTGAGCTTCTGCTCAAAGGCCGTGACCTCGGGTGCATCGGTAAACTTTGTCACGCAGACGCTGCCCACAAACAGGCCGACCCCCTGAAAGGCATCAATCAGGCGCAGCACATCAACACCATAGGTAATGCCGTAGTCACCGCGCATCTTGTTGGCCACGATGTCCTCGGCACTGATGACGATGACCACCTCGGCCTGTTCTTTCAGCTGCAGCAGCATCTGCAGCTTGGAATCCGGCTGAAAGCCCGGCAGTACGCGAGAGGCATGGTAGTCATCGAACAGCTTGCCGCCAAATTCCAGATAGAGCTTATTGTCAAACTGGGCGATACGCTCCCGGATATGGGCAGACTGCATCGCAAGATATTTATCGTTGTCAAATCCGATCCTCATCTATAATTCCCCTTTTTCCTATGCTTTAACCAATGTACTACATGGATTTAGTATAGCATTTTTTTCGTCCGCTTGCAACGGTCTTTTACAGCAGGGGCACACTTTCCTGGCCGGAGGAGGCCCTGCGCGCCAACATACTGGCCCAGATCAGTCTGGCGCTGAACCGTATCTGGACCGAGTGGTACCCCAGCCGCGGGTACAGCTTCAACATAACGGGCTCGCCGGGGTACGATCAGGCCTATGTCAAAGGGCGCACCGTGTTCGCCGTCATGGAGCGCCTTACCGCCGAATTGTTCAACACCTATGTACAGCGCAGCGGCGACGCCGAGCCCTACTACACCGAATACTGCGATGGCCGTACCGTCACCTGCCCCGGCATGAAGCAGTGGGGCACGGTTGAGCGGGCCAAGGAGGGCAAAAACGCCCTGCAGATTCTGCGGTATTACTACGGCAAGCGGGTACAGCTGGTCACGACGGACCACATTGCATCCATTCCGTCCAGCTATCCGGGCAGTCCGCTGCGCCGCGGCAGCAGCGGGACCAATGTGCGCATCCTGCAAAAGCAGCTGTCCCGCATTGCGAAGGACTACCCCTCCTTCGGCAAGCCGGTGGTGAACGGCGTCTTTGACGAGGCCACCGAGCGCAGCGTCAAGCGCTTTCAGAAGCAGTTCAGCCTGACCGCTGACGGCGTGGTGGGCCGTGCCACCTGGTATAAAATCAGCTTTATCTATGTGAGCGTTAAGGATCTTGCCGAGCTGACCAGTGAGGGCGAGACCGCCGAGGGCACGCAGACCACCGGCGGTTGGCCGGGCACAGTCCTGCGGCGCGGGTCGAGCGGCAGCGCCGTGGAGCAGGTGCAGTTCTGGCTGTCCGACCTTGCACAGTTTGATTCCGCGCTGCCGCGCGTCACGGTGGACGGCCGCTACGGGGCAGCGACCGAGCGCGCCGTGCAGGCGTTCCAGAAAAAGCAGGGTCTGACGGCGGACGGCGCAGTCGGGCAGCGCACCTGGAATGCACTTTACGCTGCCTGGGTGGACGCGCAGAGCGACCTTGGCGGCACCGCATGGCCCGGCACAGTGCTGCGGCGGGGCGACAAGGGCATGGAGGTGCGGCTGGTGCAGTTCTGGCTGCGGCTGGCTGCGGACAACTACCGCGCACTGCACACCATAGCGGTGGACGGCAGCTTCGGCGCCGCCACCGTCAGCGCTGTGCAGGCGTTTCAGAGTGTTTTCGGGCTGACAGCCGATGGTACGGTGGGCCGTGCAACATGGAACAAGCTGAAAGAGGTCGGCCTTGCGGTCGCAAACAGGCTCGTGGACGCAGACATTGCCCCGGGGCAGTTCACAGTCACCACGCGGGAGGGCAGCAGCGGGACCGCCGTGCGGGCCGTGCAGTACTATCTGCGCCGGCTCGCGGCCTACTACAGCGATATTCCAACCGTGGCGGTGGATGGGCGCTTCGGCGCAGCAACGGCGCGGGCCGTCAGGGCATGGCAGGCGCGGGCCGGGCTGCCTGTGGACGGCGTGGTGGGGCGGCTGACATGGCAAAGCCTGTATGATGCCGCCGCAGCACTGGACAGCAGCGGCCCCGTGGTGCGTATGATCCGGCTGCCCGCCCCTGCCTCTGCGCTGCGCCCCGGTGACAGCGGCGCAGAGGTGCTGCGGCTGAGCCGGATGCTGCTGTTTCTGGGCCAGTGGATTCCCGAGATCGACCTGCCTAAGACCGACACGCCGACCAGCACCTTTGACCCTGCGCTGGAAACCGCCGTGCGCAGTGCCCAACGGTATTTCGGGCTGACCGAGACAGGCATTGTGACCGCCGCGGACTGGACGGTGCTGCGCGAGGCCGCCGAGCGGCTGCTGGCTGCCAACCCCGCCGGGCCCAGCCCAAAGCCCGACGGCGTATGGCCCGCCGGGGCGTTGGCGCTGGGCAGTGCGGGGCCTGCCGTACTGCAGGTGCAGCGCTGGCTGAACATCATTGCCGCCGCCAACCAGACCGCCGATTTTGTACCCGAGACAGGCATCTTTGGGCCGGAGACTGCGTCCGCGCTGGAAAGCTACCAGCTGACCGCCGGGCTGCAGACACTTGGCATCGTGGACGCCGACACATGGGAAAGCCTGCGTCTGGCTGCGCAGGGTCTTTGCCACGAATGTAAGGAGGAATAATCCATGGCAAGAGTTTACATCTATGATTCCTACGATAACAAGTTTTTCCGCTACAACCTGAGCGAAAATGACCCGATGCCCTACAGCACCGGCACGACCCTGCGGGTGCGGGAATTCCGCGGGTCGAGCAAATCCAATGTGCTGTGGACCACCACCGCCGCCATGGAGGCATGGAACCTGACACGCCGCACCTACGGCAGCGGCATCCCGGTGGGGTACGCCTTCAAGCGGATCTGGGAGGGCGGCCACGGCACCACCAGCCAGCACTACGCAGGTGTCGCCTTTGATGTCGGGCAGCGCAGCACCGCCGACGAGCGCCGCAAGATCTACCGGGCCGCTGTTCGCAGCGGGGCATGGGGCTATGTGGAGCCTATGTCGATGACGCCGACCTGGGTACACTTTGACCGGCGATACGGCAAGCCCGCCTGCGCGGGCAGCACGGCCGGTTACCCCACTTTGCGGCGCGGAAGCCGCAGCACCTATGTGCTGATCCTGCAGGATGCCCTGAACGCACTGGGCTATTCAACCAACACGCTGGACGGCATCTTCGGCCATGCAACGGAAAGCGCACTGAAAGCCTGCCAGCGGCGGTTCGGTCTGCGGGCGGACGGCATCTGCGGCTGTGCGACATGGAAAAAGATTGCCGGTGCCACGGTGGGTATCGGCCGCACGGCAACCGTCATCGACAAATAAGGCATTGCGCTGCGGCAGCCGCGGTTGTATACTGTAGGCAGGCTCTGCCCTATATAAGGTAAGGAAGTGTTCTGAAATGGATATGATGGAATTTTTGCGCACCCGCCGCACCTACCGCCGCTTTGACCAACGCCCCATTGCACCGGAGATCCTGACCGAGGCCATTGATGCCGCCCGGCTGGCAAGCTGCGGCGCCAACCGCCAGACTGTGCGCTATATCCTTGTGCAGAGCGCCCGTGCCGTGTCCGCCGTGCAGCCGCTGGTCCATTGGGCCGCCTACCTGCCGCCCGAGCAGGGTGTGCCAAAGCCCGAGGAGCAGCCGACTGCCTTCATCGCCGTTTTGCAGGACACCCGTCTGCCGGGCTGCAGCGATGTGGATGTAGGGCTGGCACTGGGCAGCCTGACCGCCGCCGCATGGGCCCACGGTGTGGGCAGCTGCATCATGGGGGCCATCGACCGCCCGGCGCTGACCGAGCTGCTGGCCCTGCCCGAAGGGCTGCGGCTCTGCTATATGGTGGCGCTGGGATACCCCGCCCACAAAAGCCGCGTGGTAAATATGCAGGACGGCAGCGTGAAATATTATCTGGACGAAAACCGCGACTACTGCGTGCCGAAGCGCAGCATGGGCGAGGTCCTCGTCAAAACCGTCTGACCGTTTTGTAAAGCAATACAAACAGGATACCGCCGCACCCCCGGATACACCCGGCTGTGCGGCGGTTTTGCTGTTATGGGGGGCAGCCCATTTCTGCCAGTGCAGCGCTGACACCCTCCGGTTTGCCTGTTATGCCCGCGCAACTTCAACAAATTAAACTACAATTTTTCTACTTTTTGCAGCAAAAATCAGCATATTGCTATTTTGTGAACAATGTGTTGACAAACAAAGAACATAGCAGTAAAGTAAAGTGCACAAGCGATTGTAAAATCTATTAGGAAAGAGGGATTCATTCAAATGAATACGCTTGTAATCGTTCTGATTGCCGCGGTCGTTCTGGTATGTGCGTACGCCGGATACGGTCGTTGGCTCGCCAAGACCTGGGGTGTTGACCCCAACGCCAAGACTCCTGCTGTGCGGCTGGAGGATGGCAAGGATTATGTTCCCACCAAGGGCTGGACGGTGTTTGCACACCAGTTCTCCTCCATTGCCGGTGCCGGCCCTGTTACCGGCGCCATTCAGGCTGCGGCCTTCGGCTGGCTGCCTGTGCTGCTCTGGGTGCTGATCGGCGGCGTCTTTTTCGGCGCTGTCACTGACTTCGGCGCTCTGTACGCTTCCGTCAAGAATGACGGCAAGTCGATGGGCCTGCTGATCGAGAAGTACATCGGCAAGACCGGCCGCAAGCTGTTCCTGCTGTTCTGCTGGCTGTTCTGCGGCATCGTCATTGCTGCCTTTGCAGACATGGTTGCCGGCACCTTCAACGCCTTTGACGCTGACGGCGCACAGGTCGAGGCCGCCTTCACCAACGGCGCGGCCGGCATGGTTTCCATCATGTTCATGGTGTTCGCCGTTGTGTTCGGCTTCATCCAGAAGAAGTTCAACTTCTCCGGCTGGCGCGAGGCCGTCATCGGTATCATTTTTATTATCCTGTCCTTTGCCATCGGCATGAACTGCCCGCTGGTGTTCGGCAAGACCGCATGGAGCTACATCACCTTCGTTTACATCTTCTTTGCCGCAGTTCTGCCGATGTGGATGCTCAAGCAGCCCCGCGACTATATGACCACTTTTATGTTCGGCGCAATGATCGCCGGTGCTGTCATCGGCCTGCTGGTCGCCCACCCCACGATGAACCTGCCCGTCTTTACCGGCTTCAACAATGCCAAGCTGGGCACCATGTTCCCCATCCTCTTTGTCACGGTCGCCTGCGGTGCCGTCTCCGGCTTCCACAGTCTGGTTTCCTCCGGCACCTCCTCCAAGACTGTTGAGAACGAGAAGGACATGCTGAAGGTCGGCTACGGCGCTATGGTGCTGGAAAGCCTGCTGGCGGTTCTGGCGCTCTGCGTGGCCGGTGCTGCCGCCGCTGCGGACGGCACCCCCGCCTCCGGTACCCCGTTCCAGATTTTCAGCCGCGGCGTTGCCGGTTTCTTTGAGATGTTCGGCGTGCCCGTTCCGATTGCAACTGTCTTTATGACGATGTGCGTTTCCGCGCTGGCACTGACCAGCTTGGACGCCGTGGCCCGCATCGGCCGCATGAGCTTTCAGGAGCTGTTCAGTGTGGACGACATGGAGCATGCCGAGGGCTGGCGCAAGCTGTTCTGCAATGTCTACTTCTCCACCTTCATCACGCTGGTGTTCGGCTTTATCCTGACCCAGATCGGCTATGCCAACATTTGGCCGCTGTTCGGTTCCGCCAACCAGCTGCTCAGCGCGCTGGTTCTGGCCACCCTGTGCGTCTTTCTCAAGGTCACCGGCCGCAACAACAAGATGCTCTTCCCGCCGCTGGTCATCATGCTCTGCGTCACCTTTACCGCGCTGGTGCAGCGCCTGATTGCGATGGTCAAGGCCATCTCCGCTGCTGCGTCCACCGCCATCCCTGCCGGTGAGACCACATGGGGCGCTGTCTTTATCGCCAACGGCCTGCAGCTGATCCTTGCGGTGCTGCTGATCGTACTGGGCCTGAACATCGTGTTCCACAGCGTCAAGAGCTACACCACCTGCGATGCACCCGAAGCAAAGGACAACGCCAAAGCCACCGCAAAAGCCAACGCCTGAGGGCAGCCGGCACTTGACAAACCGGCTCCTATAGAGTAATATTTATACATAGCCGCAAGGGCGCGGCCGCACGCTGCGCTATCCGGCAACATCATGTTTCAAGCTCCGGTATCCGCAATCAGGACGCCGGGGCTTTTTGCATGAATATGAGGGAAACACTTATAAAGGTAAAGGAGAGTTCAAGATGAAGCTCAAAAAAATGCTTGTACTGACCATGGCCGGTTTGCTGGCCGCCGGTCTGACCGCCTGCGGTTCCACCGCTGACACCGCCGACACCTCCGGTGCCCCGGACGGCGATGGCGACCCCACCACCCTGACCGTTGCGATGGAGTGCGCTTACGCCCCCTACAACTGGACCCAGAGCGATGATTCCAACGGTGCCGTTGCGATCCGTGGTTCCAGTGACTACGCCTACGGCTACGATGTCATGATGGCCAAGAAGATCGGCGAGGCACTGGGCCAGAAGGTCCAGATCGTCAAGTTGGACTGGGACAGCCTGATTCCCGCCGTCATGACCGGCGATGTGGACTGCGTCATTGCCGGTCAGTCCATCACGGCTGAGCGCGCTGCACAGGTCGATTTCAGCGATCCCTACTACTACGCCTCGATCGTCACCCTGACGAAGAAGGACAGCGCCTACGCCAGTGCAGCAAGCGTGGCCGACCTGACCGGTGCGACCGCCACCAGCCAGCTGGGCACCATCTGGTATGACACCTGCCTGCCCCAGATCGAGAACGCCAACATCCTGCCCGCGCAGGAGAGCGCGCCCGCCATGCTGGTGGCCCTGAACAGCGGTGCCTGCGACATCGTTGTCACCGACCGCCCCACCGCGCAGGCCGCGCTGGTTGCCTACCCCGACTTCACGCTGCTGGATTTCGGCGGCGGCGACAGTGACTTCAAGGTCAGCGAGGAGGACATCAACATCGGCATCTCGATGAAGAAGGGCAACACCGCCCTGCAGAGCGCCATCAACGAGGTCCTGTCCACAATGACCGCTGATGATTACAACGCCATGATGGACGACGCCATCAGCGCTCAGCCCCTGAGCGAGTAATTTTGCCCGCCTGCCCCTGCCGTTTTGTGCGGCAGGGGCTTCGGTGTTGGTAAAGTGAAGAAATCACAAAGGAGAATTTCATGCAAGACTTTTTCACAAACTGTGCCACAGTGCTGCAGAAGTACGGCTTTTCGTATCTGCGCGGCGCGGGCACAACCCTGCTGCTGGCGCTGGTCGGCACATTTTTCGGCTGCCTGATCGGCTTTGCGGTCGGCGCACTGCAGACCATCCCCATTGACAAGCAGCGCGCCCCGGCGTGGAAGCGGGTGCTGCTCAAGATTTTGCACATCTTCCTGCGCTGCTATGTGGAGCTGTTCCGCGGCACGCCGATGATCGTGCAGGCCGTGTTCATCTACTACGGTCTGTTGCAGGTGTTCGGCATCAAGATGGGCATGTGGCAGGCAGGCTTCTTCATCGTTTCCATCAACACCGGTGCCTATATGGCGGAGACAGTCCGCGGCGGCATCGTGTCCATTGACCCGGGCCAGACCGAGGGTGCCAAGGCCATCGGCATGAACCACTGGCAGACGATGCTCCATGTCATTCTGCCGCAGGCGCTGCGCAACATCATCCCGCAGATCGGCAACAACTTCATCATCAACATCAAGGACACCTCAGTGCTGTCGGTCATCTCGATCACCGATTTGTTCTTTGTCCACAAGAGCGTGGTCGGCGCGCTGTACACCTACTTTGAGAGCGCTGCCATCGTCATGGTCATCTACCTGACGATGACCCTGTTCGCCAGCTACCTGCTGCGCCTGTGGGAGAAAGCGCTCGACGGCCCGCAGAACTATGACCTGAACACGACCGACTCGCTGGCCTACACCAGCGGCATGTACAACGCCCCGGACCCGAACCATGAGTCCCAGAATCTGGATATGAAAGGAGGCGCAGCCCATGTCTGAGCCTGTTATTGAGGTACGCCACCTCTCCAAGAGCTTCGGCACCCATGTCGTTCTGCGCGATGTGGATTTCACCGTCAACCCCGGCGATGTCACCTGCATCATCGGCGCGTCCGGCAGCGGCAAATCGACCCTGCTGCGCTGCATCAATCTGCTGGAGACCCCCACGAACGGCAAGGTGCTGTTCCACGGCAACGACATCACGGCCAAGGGCAGTGACCCGTGCGCCTACCGCGCCAAGGTGGGCATGGTGTTCCAGAGCTTCAACCTTTTCAACAATATGACGGTGCTGGACAACTGCACGGCGGGCCTGCGCTATGTGCTGCACATGGACAAGGAATCCGCCGAGCGCACCGCACTGGACAATCTGGAGAAGGTCGGCATGGCCCCCTATATCCACGCCAAGCCGCGCCAGCTTTCCGGCGGGCAGAAGCAGCGTGTGGCGATTGCCCGCGCGCTGGCCATGCAGCCCGAGGTACTGCTGTTTGACGAGCCGACCTCCGCGCTGGACCCCCAGATGGTGGGCGAGGTGCTGGCCGTCATGCGCCAGCTGGCAAAGGAGGGGCTGACGATGCTTGTCGTCACCCATGAGATGGCCTTTGCCCGCGATGTATCGACCCATGTAGTCTACATGGCGGACGGCGTCATCTGTGAGGAGGGCACACCCGCCGACATCTTTGAGCGCCCGCAGAACCCCAAGACTGTTGAGTTCCTGAGCCGATTCCGGCAGGCGTAACAGCATAAAAAACGACCGATGGTACAAAAGCCATCGGTCGTTTTTTGGTTATGGGGCAGTAAAAATATGATTGCGGGGCATCGAGGATGCCCCGCCCTCTACGGCTAAAGGATAAAGTAATTGTAAAGGCACAGTGCGGCGGCCTGAGGGCAGGCCGCCCTACGGAGCAGTAGAGGAAAATCGAGAGGGGCAAGGGAGGGCGGAAGCCCGCCCCCGACGGAGCGGGCGGAGCAGAGCCCCGCCCCTACGCACATCCCATTCCCACTGCGGGGGTTCGGGGGAACATCCGAATTTAAGGTGGAGGAAGGCTCGGCGGCGTTAAGAACGGACAGTAATACTGCGTCCGTTTAGCCGCCGAGACTTCCGACTTCCGCTTTGGGGTTCTTAGGGGCGTGTAGCCCCTAAGGCGCGGGTCCGCTGCGTCGCAACAGCGGCAATTTTCTTTGGTTCTTTCTTTTGTTGGCAAAAGAAAGAACACCTCTCGGGAGGATGCCGTTCATCCTTTAGCCAAGCGGCACATCAATCTCATCTCCGATGGCAAAGCTGTAGATCGTCAGCTTCGTCACCGGCACGCTCAGCCGCTGGGCGAACGCCCGGCGGTAAAGCCGCAGCTGGGCGGCGTATTCGTCGATATAATACTGCGCATCGCGGCTGCGGTCGGTCTTATAGTCAAGGATCTCGGCATGCTCGTCAAACACCAGCACAAGGTCGGCAATGCCCTGCACCAGCACCTCGGCCCCAGCGGCGCTCCCCTGCTGTGCGGCGGGGGTGATGTCGGCAGCGGGCAGGGCCGTGATGAACGGCTCCTCGCGCAGGATGCGGCGAGCCAGCCGGATTCGCCGCCAGACCGCACTGTCAAAGAAGGGGCGCACGGCGTCCAGATCCAGCTTGTCTGCCAGTGCGGCGTCCAGTAGCTGCAGCCTAGTCTGCCGCTGCACCTCGGCCGCAAGATCGGGGGCCGGGCCGTCAAAGGGCACGCTCTGCATAAAGGCGTGGATGGCGGTGCCGCGCTCGGCGCCGGTCATGCCGCTTTTTTGCAGAAAGGCCGGGCGCTCCAGCGCAACCGGGCGGGCGGCGTGGGCCACCGCGCTGACGCTGACCTTGGCGGGGACTTTTTCGAGCGCGGCGCGGGGGCTTTGCCAAGCAAAGCTGGCCCGCAGCTGCGCCACCAGCGCGGGATCTGCCGCTGCGGCGGGCGGCGCAGGCGGCTGCTCCGTCTTCTCGGGCAGGGGCAGCAGCCGAATGTCCAGCGGCACACCGGTTTTGCGGTGGTGCGGCAGAAAGTTCGTGTGCGCCCAAAGCGCATCGCTGCCCGGGTGCAGCATTGCAGCGGTCAGCAGCCACCCGGCCCAGCTGGCCATGCCGCGCATCGACTCCGGGCCGGTGGCCTCGGCTGCGGCGCAGAGGGCGGGCAGCTTCAGCGCGCTGTCGGTTCGTTTGAGCGGCACCGTGATGATCAGCGCATCCTGCGCGCGGGTCAGCGCAACATACAGCACACGCATCTCCTCGCTCAAGGTCTCGGTGCGGATGGCCTGCGCCAGCGCCGCATAGGGCAGCGTTTTACACCGCTTGGCCGCCCGCGGTGCACGCAGCATGACGCCCACGCCAAGGCGGCTGTGGGTCAGCACCGGCCGCACAGCGTCGCTCTGGTTGAACTGGTGGGCCGTGTCTGCCACAAAAACGACCGGAAATTCCAGCCCCTTGGAGCGGTGTACCGTCATGATGGAAACACAGCCGGGGCGGGTCTGTCCGCCTGCGCTCTGGTTCAGTCCGCCGTTGTGGGCGGCAGCATCCATCGCGCGTATCAGCGCGGGCAGCCCCGCGCGCCCAGCCCCGGCAGCCCACGCTGTAAAGCTGAGCAGATCCTCGCGGCAGCGCAGGCCGTCAGGCAGCGCACCCACGGCGGCAAGATAGCCCGTGCGGGCCAGCAGCTCTCCAAGCAGTTCCTCCGCCGGCAGGGTGCGTGCAAGGCGGCGGTACTCGGCCAGTGCCTCGGTAAAGGGGGCAAACCGCGCCTGCTCCCCGCCAAGGACCGCCCCGTACAGACTGCCGTTGGGCCTTGCACGGCGCAGCGCGACAAGGTCGTCCGCTGTGTAGGGGAACATCGGGCTCAGCAGCACGGCTGCCAGCGGAATGTCCTGCGCCGGGTTGTCGATGACACGCAGCAGCGCCGCAAAGGGACGGATATGCGGCTCATCGAGCAGATCGGCGGCGGAATCCGCAAAGACCGGGATGCCCGCCGTGCGCAGCGCACCCTCATAATCGGCAAAGCCCTTGCGGCCGCGCAGCAGGATGCAGAAGTCCTCATACCGGCAGGGGCGCACCCCCTCCTTGCCGCGCACGGCAAAGCCGGTTTTGACCATCTCGGCGATGCGCCCGGCAATGACAGCGGCATCGCCTGCGGTATCGGCCCCGTCAATGACATCAATCTCGCACAGGCCCTGATAGGCGGCGCTTTTATCCCCGCCCACGACAAGCCGCTGGCCGTCCCCATAGGGTACACCGCCCAGCCCTTGGGTGAAAAACACCTCAAACAGATAGTTGATCCCCGCGATCACGCCGGGTGCGCTGCGGAAGTTCGCATCCAGCGCCAGCGTGGCAGGGCTTGGGGCCGGCTGCGGGTGGGGCTTCCACTGCTGCTGCTTGCCCACAAAGATACCGGGGTCCGCCAGACGGAACCGGTAGATGCTCTGCTTGATGTCGCCCACAAAGAAAAGGTTGTCCGCCTCGGGGCGGGCCAGCGCAAAATAGATCGCGTCCTGCAGGGCGTTCGTATCCTGATACTCGTCCACCAGCACCGCCGTGTAGCGGCTGCTGACCGTGCGGCACAGCGGCGTGCGCTCGTTGCGCTCATTGACGAGCAGATCAAGCGTCAGATGCTCATAATCCGCGTAGTCCAGCACCTTTTCAGCACATTTTGCGGCAAAGCAGTTATCGGCAAAGGTCTGCGTTACCCGCACAAGGGCTGCCACCAGCGGCGCAGCGCGGCGGCGGTCAGCGGCAAATTCCTCAGCCGTGCAGAGCAGTGCATCCCAGCGCAGGCTCTCAAGCTGCTTTTTTGCGCGGTCGCGCAGCTCGGAGGCAGCGGCGGCGGACTGGTTTGCGTCCTTGCCGCCCTTGATGCGCCCCGCCGCACGCCAGCCGGACAGAGCCAGCTCAAGCGCCGACAGGCATTTGTCCCAATCGCCCTGCTCCAGATGGTAGCAGAGGTTCTCGACCCGGGCGGCATCATCGAGCATGACGGCTGTGTAGGCAGCATCGGCCTTTTCGTCCCGCGCTGCGATGGCCGCGCCGCTGTCCAGCAGCGCCTTGACGCCCTGCGCCCAGGCCAGCGCGATGCCCAGCAGCTCACGCCCCCATTCGGTCTGCTGCGGCGGGGTCTCCTGCTGCCACATTTCGGCAAACGCAGTCAGCGATGCCGCCGGGTGGGGCAATGCCCGGGTAAAATGATAGAGGTCGAGGACTGCATCCCCGGCCGTGCTGTCGGTACGGCCCCGGTCGTACAGGTCGGCAAAGGCGCGGAAGTCGGCGTCCTGATAGGCTGTCTCCAGCGTAGCGGCCAATGTTTCCTGCTCAATGCGGGCAAGGTCGGCCGCCTCGGCGGTCGTAAAGTCAGGGGGTACATCGAGCATGGCAAAATGCTGCTGCACAAAATGCAGGCAAAAGGCATCCACCGTGCCGATGGACGCGCGCTGCAAAAGCAGCTGCTGGCGGCGCAGGTTGGTATTGCCGGGGTGGGCGCGCACCTCCTGCGCAAGGCGGGCCGTGATGTCAGCCCGCAGCTTGGCCGCCGCCGCATTTGTGAAGGTCATGATCAGCAGCGAATCGGCATCCGCCGGGTGCTCCGGGTCTGTGATAAGCCCCACCACGCGTTCGACCAGCACGCGGGTCTTGCCCGAGCCGGCTGCCGCCGACACCAGCAGGCTGCCGCCCCGCGCCTTGATCGCTGCCGCCTGAGCCGGGGTGAATTGTATCTTGGGTTGTTCTGGCATGGGGTGTCTCCTTTATGTAGAAAAGCTTCCCCCTAGGGGGAAGGCGTTCTCATTCCGCAAACGGGTCGTCCTTGATCGAAATCGTCCGTTCGTGTTCCCCGTCGCGGTGGGTGCAGGCGCAGCGGAAATCACAGTAGGTACAGGGGCTTTTGCCGCCGCTTGGGCAGAGCGGCTCGGCGTCAATGCGGCCGCTGTACAGGTTTTCCGCCATATCGATGAGCAGGCCGTCCAGATGATCCCGGATGCGGCCCAGCTTCGCCTCATCGGCCAGCGTACTTTTGCTGTTCAGCACCTTGCCGGTCTTGGCGCTGAAGCTCAGCGGCACAAACTCACCGGTGCCTTTGGTATCCATGGCACGGTAGATGCTCTCATCATCGAGCAGCAGGCCGTTCATCGGGTAGGTCGGCGCGGGGTCGGCCTCCTCGGTCAGTTCGCGGCGGTCAACGCTCTCGGGTGCAGGGTCGGCCAGCAGGTACTCTACCCCCGCCGCCGTAGCACCGGGGAAGGCCTCCTGCGCGTTGCGTTCCAGCGTAAAGAGGTATAGCAGCATCTGGCAATCCAGACCGTAGTAGACCTCCTTCAGCTTGAACTCCTTGCCGCCGGTCTTGTAGTCCACGACCCGCAGATAGGTCTTGCCGCGTTTTTCCAGCGGCATCGCATCGACACGGTCCACCGTGCCGACAATGCGCACCGTATGCCCCGCCCCATCGGCAAGCTGCACCGGTTCGATGCGGGGGGCATCCGGGTTTTCGGCATCGGGGCGGTCGTCAATGCGCAGCTCAAACGCAACGGGGCGAAAGCCCGACTGCCGCAGATCACGCTGGATAAAGCCCAGCAGCCCCACCAGATTGCGCCGGATCCGGCCGATCAGGTAGTCCATCCGCACCGTCATGCCGGGCAGGTTTTCGGCCACATATTCGTCCACCAGCGCATCGACAAGGGCCTCCACCTCCTCCGGCGTCAGCGTCTTGAACGCCTCGCCGCGGCGGCGCAGGGCGTTTTCCAGCACCCAGTGGGTCAGCGTGCCGCTTATATTGGGGGCAAGCTCGGCCTTTTTGCGGGGCGCAGCCTTGATGATGTACTGCAGAAAATAGCCAAAGGGGCAGCTCTGGTATTTTTCAAACCGGGTGGGGCTGATGCGCAGCCCCCGCCCAAGCAATGCCTCCAGCGCGGCAGTGTCCTCGACCTGCTGCTCTGCCCCGGCGGTGTCCACCGCACGGCGCACAGCGGCATAGCCGGGGGCCAGCGCAGGGTCAGCGTCCAGCACGGCGCGCACTGCCGCACCGGCACACTGCCGCTCCGGGTCCTGACTGAGCATACCCAGCACATCAAGCGCAGCGGCCGGGGCGGCGGCCAGCTGCACCGCCGTGGGGGTGCGGGGCGGCACCTGCAGATACTGCAAAATCGGTACAAGCGCAGCGCTGGCGGGGGCGGCATCCTCGGCATGGGCCGCTGCGGGCCAGCTGAGCCAGAGATAGCTGCGTGCCACGGTCAGCGCCTTGTAAAAGCAGATCCCCTCGCGCAGCACCTTGTTGGCAAAGCAGTCGGGCAGCTCGGCGCCCTGCTCCATCATAATGTCGCGGTCGGCGTGGGTCAGCAGGCCCTGATCGCCGGGCGTCTGGGGGAACTCCCCCTCCAGCAGGCCGACCACAAAGACGGCATCGGTCTCGGGCAGGCGCATACGGCCCGCCGTTGTCACGATCACGCTGTCAAGGCTCTGGGGGATATGCCCCATGTCGGTCGTGCGCAGCAGCAGCGTAAAAAGCTCGGCATACTCGGCAGGGGGCAGCTTTTCACTGCCCAGCAGACGGGCAAGCTGGTCAAGCAGCCCCATAACGACATTCCACTCGCGCAGGACCTCATCCGCCTCGGGCAGGCGGCCCTCTGTGCGCAGCTTTTCTGCAAGGCTCTCAAGCGCCTTCTCAGCCCCGAGGGACTGCAAAAACAGGAAGATCTGCTTGGTCAGTGCCGCTGCGGGGGCGCCGGCCGCCTTGGGTACAAAGTCCGCCAGCCGCTCCATGATGAAGGCGCGGGCGCACTCGGCATCGGCCAGCACCTGCCGATCCTGCTCGGAGTCATGGCCGTCATACCCCGCCGCGCTGCGGGTAAAGGGCTCCCGCCAATCGGCGGCGGTCAGCTGCCATGTGTAAGCATAGTTTTCAAGGGCACACTGCTGGCTTTCCGGCAGATCGACCAGCCCAGTCTTGAGCAGACGCAGCACGCTGCGGCTCGACACGCCGCGCAAAAGCTCCAGCGCGGCATGGACCGCCCGCGCCGGGGCGGTGTTTTCGGGGGTAGTGGCCTCATCGCAGAAAAGCGGTATGCCCTGCAGACGGAACTCATACCGCAGCGGGGCAAGGTACTGCTCCGCATTGCGGCATATGACCGCCATGCGGCTGTAGGGCGTGCCCTGCCGTGCGCGGGCCGCGATCTCAGCGGCCACCGCCTTGGCCTCGGCCTGACGGGATGCCGCCGCGTGATAGGTAATGGCCGGATGCGCCGGATCGACCACGGCCTCCGGCGTATAGGCAGGGTCCGCCAGCAGCAGGCCCAGCTCGGCCAACGCCGGGGCATCGGCATGGCGGCGGTCCTCGGTCAGCAGCTCGGTATGGGTGGGCACACCGGCCTCTGCCGCCATCCGCTTGAGGGTATTGACCACATTTTTGGCGCCGCTGAACAGCCCCATGCCGCCGTCCCGGTCCTGCTCGCCGTCACAGCAAAGGCAGACCGTTACATCGGCCACCGGCAGCATAGCCGCCAGCAGGGCGCGCTTCGGCGCATTAAAGGTATCAAACTCATCAATGTACACGGCGCGCCCCGTAAAGAAGGCTGCGTCCAGCCGCTCCGCCGCGCGCTGCTGGCGGTCGCCGGGGTCCATGGCGCTCTGGGCCAGCAGCCCCTCATACGCGGCATAGATCAGGGCCAGTTCATCCAGCTTTTCGCGGTCGGCCCCGGGGGCCTTTGCATAGTCCGCCAGCATTTCCGGCGTCACACCGGCGCTTTTCAGCTCACTGACAGTCTGGGCCGCCTTCTCGCAGAAGGCGGCGCTGCGCCGCTGGCGGCTGTAGTACACGACCTTGTCCAGCAGCGAATCCGCCGCCCGGCGCAGCAGCAGGGCACGGCCCGCCTCGGTCAGGGTGGGCACGGCCGCCCCGCCGTAGCGGCGCAGCAGGGCCTCCGCCAGCGAGGTGAAGGAGTAGCTTTCGACATAGGCGGAAAGGCTGTCCCCCAGCGTGCGGTAGAGCTGCCCCTCGGTGGAGGAGGTAAACTGCTCCGGCACGATCAGGATGCTGCGCTCCCCCCGCGCCGCGCGTGCGCGCAGGGCGGCGAGCATGGTATGCGATTTGCCCGAGCCGGAGGGGCCCAAGATGAAGTTTAGCATGGTGGTGTCCTTTCTGATAGCCTTCTCCCTTGGGAGAAGGTGGCCCGAAGGGCCAGATGAGGAGCGCGCGTGCGCAGCGACCCATTTGCGGGCGGCAGCGGCAAGGCCGCCCCTCATCAGTCAGCGGGCAAGCCGCTGACAGCTTCCCCCTCGGGGGAAGCCAATCTGCCTATAAAGTCCGCAACTGCCAGTCTTACCTCAAACCGGCCGAACACCAGCGCGTTTTCATCGGCGCTGGGGTAGGCGGCGGTGCTGCCGGAAATGCAGAGCGAGGGATACAGCACACAGAACCAGTTACGGCCCTGCGCGGTGCCCAGCTCTATGCGCAGGGCGGTGTACTCCCCGCCGGGCAGAGAAAAGCTGCCGTAATCGCGGGCAGAAAAGTCGTGGCTCTCCAGCCGCAGCGCGGCCGTTTGCGGGCTGTGGGCGCGGTGCAGGGCGCTGTCGGCTGCCGCCTGCAAAGCGGGCAGCGCCGTCTGCAGCGCACGGACAGCCTGCTGCGGGCTTTGCGCCTGCGTCACAGCGGGCGGCAGGGCGGCCAGCACGGCATCCCGCACCTGCAATTTCAGCAGCTGGTCATCCCATGTATCGCTGTTGGCTAAGATGTGCAGCCGCACGGTGTCGGCCCGCACCCGGGCGGCGGTGCGCCGGTGCCAATCGGCATAGGCGGTAAGTACAACAGTCAGTGCCAGCGCCAGACCGGCACCCAGCTCCAGCACGCGGCGGGTATGCTTCGTCATAACAGTTCTCCCCTTTCCAACCGGAGTATGGGCAGAAAGGGGAGAAAATAATCATAAGGCAATACCGCATAATTCTAAGTGCCGATACGGCGAGCGAGGTGCGGCAGCTGCTAAGCCAAAAGCGCAGATAATACTGGATGTCTTATCGAGCATTTTGGCAACGCAGATGCCGTGCCGCACACCGAGCCGCAGCGAGGCGCTTCGGAGCGCAACCGCCGCTTGCGGCGGCTCTTGGCGCGGAGATCCGCCGGAGCGGTGCTTAAGCCGTCAGGCGGGAATTGTGCGGTGTTGCCATAAGATTGTCAGCACGGCGCGGGATCACTTTTTTGCGCCGAACAGGCGGCGGGCTGTCACAAAGGGACCGCCGCGGGTCGGCTTGCAGAGATAGACCTGCCGGTAGCTGCTTTTAAGGGTGGCCACAGCCCTGCGGGCGGCGTCCTGCCTGTCAAAGATGCCAAAGACGGCCGCACCGCTGCCGGTCATCTGGGCTGTCACGGCACCCTGCGCCCGCAGCGTTTTGCAGATGGCGGGCGTTTCGTCCGCACCGGAGCAATGCTCGAGTGCATTGCCGGCCGCCGCGCAGACGCCGGGCAGGTCGTTTTTGCGGATGGCCTGCTCCTGTGCCTCGCAGTCAGGGTGGACAGGGCTGCCCATCGTGTCATAGCGGGCAAAGGCTTCGGGGGTGGAAACGCCCACGCTGGGCATCGCCACCACGAACCAGCAGTCCGGGCAGGGCGGCAGGGCTTTCATCAGATCGCCCACGCCCCGCACGCGGCAGGTGCCGCCCATCAGGGCGAACGGCACATCAGCCCCGATGCCTGCACCGATGGCGCACAGCTCACTCATCGAAAGCTTTGCGCCGTACAGCTCATTCAGACCGACCAGCACCCCGGCGGCATCGGCACTGCCGCCGGCCATGCCAGCCCGCACCGGTACCCGCTTGTAGATCGTCATATCCACGCCCGCCAGCAGTCCGGTATAGGCAAAGAAGGCCAGCGCGGCCTTGACAGCGGTATTTTTATCGTTGGCCGGCACAAAGCTGCCGGGCAGATTCAGCGTCAGGTCATGGCTGCGGCGCAGCGTGATTTTTTCATACAGGTCGATGGTCTGCATGACCATATCCAGATCATGGTAGCCGTTGGGCAGCGTGCCCACGACATCCAGCGACAGATTCAGCTTGGCCGGGGCCAGCACCGTCACAGAACGGTATTGCATAGGGGTCACTCTCCTGTTATTTGCTCTGCGGATGGCAGGGTTACTTCGTCCAGCCGTTTTCGCTCAAAAATTCGCGGATGCGCTTCATCGCGATCTGCAGATGATCCACGCTGTAGGCATAGCTGATGCGGGCGTACCCCTCGCCGGAGGCACCGAACGCCGAGCCGGGGATAATGGCAACCTCTTTTTCACGCAGCAGCCGCTCGCAGAATTCACTGCTCGTCAGGCCGCTGATCTGGATCGAGGGGAAGACATAGAACGCGCCGCGCGGCTCAAAGCAGGTCAGGCCCATATCGTTGAGCGCCTTGACCACATAACGGCGGCGGCGGTTGTATTCGTCCCGCATCATCTCGATCTGGTCATCACACTGGCGCAGCGCCGTGACCGCTGCATACTGGCTGGTGGTTGGGGCCGACATGATGCAGCTCTGGTGGATCTTGGTCATGACCTTGATGAGCGGCGCGGGGCCTGCGGCATAACCAAGGCGCCAACCGGTCATGGCGTAGGACTTCGAGAAGCCGTTTACGACGATGGTGCGCTCGGCCATGCCGGGCAGCGATGCAATGGACACATGGCGGTCGAGGCCGTAGGTCAGCTCAGAATAAATTTCATCCGACAGCACCAGCACCTTCGACTCGCGCAGGACGGCGGCGATCTGCTCCATCTCGTCGGCGCTCATGACGGCACCGGTGGGGTTGTTGGGATACGGGAAGATCAGCAGCTTTGTCCGCGGCGTGATGGCCGCCCGCAGCTGGTCGGCAGTCAGGCGGAACTGATCCTCGGCGCGGGTGGCAATATGCACCGGCACACCGCCGGTCAGCTGGGTGATCGGCTCATAGCAGACAAAGCAGGGCTCGGGAATGATGACCTCGTCCCCGGGCTGGACCACCGCGCGGATGATCAGGTCGATGGCCTCACTGCCGCCGACCGTGACAAGGACATTTTCCTCTTTATAGTGCAGGTCAAAGCGGCGGCCAAGGTAGCTGCAGATCTCATTGCGCAGCTCCTTCAGGCCGGCGTTGGCTGTGTATTTGGTGCGGCCCAGCTCAAGGCTGCGGATGCCTGCATCGCGGACGCTCCACGGCGTTTTAAAGTCCGGCTCGCCAACGCCCAGAGAGATGCAGTGCGGCATTTCAGCCGCCAGATCAAAGAACCTGCGGATGCCGGACGGGCGCATCGCCTTGGCGGCAGGGGCAAGCAGTTCATCGTAGTTCATCACAGGACGGTACACTCTCTTTCATCGGGTTCTTCGGCCAGATACAGCCGACCGCCGCGCTTGTAGGGGCGCAGCACAAAGCTGGTGGCGGTGGAGAGCACATCGTCCAGCGGAGAGAGGCGCTTGGCCACGAAGATTGCGATTTCCTGAAAGCTGCGGCCCTTGATGATGACCTGCAGGTCGTAGCTGCCGCTCATCAGCAGCACGGTATCCACCTCATCAAACTGGGCAATGGTCATACCGATATCGTCAAAGCCGCGGGCCTTGTGGGGGGTCACACGCAGCTCGATGACAGCCTCCACCAGATTGACGCCGGCCTGTTCCCAGTCCACCAGCGTTTCATACCCGCGGATGTAGCCCTTGGCGGCAGCCTCGTCCATCATGGCGGCGATCTCCTCGGGGGTCTTATCCAGCATGGCCGCGATGTCCTCGATCGGCATGCGGGCGTTCTTTTCCAGAATACGGAGCAATTCTTCCATAGTACCACACCTCACTCAAGTATATGCAGCTATTATAGCATATTCGTGGCAGGATTGCACCATTGTTTTTTGCGGCAAAGCCCTGCCGCACACAAAAAAGCAGCACCCCCATGCCTTACACAGGGATGCTGCTCTGTTTTTTGTCAGCCCTCGGCAGGCTGTTCATCTGCCGTCTGGGGTTCCTCCGGCTCTGCGGGCTGTTCCGGCTCTGCAGACTCGGGCGCAGGCTCTGCAGCCGCTTCTGGTGCCTCGGCTGTGCCCAGCTCCTCGTTCTGCATTTCCTCCACAAGGGCATCGGTCGGCGCAGGGGTGGGTGTGACCTCCACCTGCATCTCACTCTCCTGCAGGGCGGTCAGATACCACTGGCGGTTCTCCCCGCGGGTAAAGACATAATCCATATACTTCGTTGGCTCGGTGGGGGCCGTCAGCGAAAGCTCACCGGTGGCGTTGTTCGTGGCGGTGGGCACATAGCCGACCGTGACGATGCGCTTACCGTCCCGGCGGCTGATCTTCTCGACCGTCGGCGTGTACTGCGCCACAGAGCTGGTGACCGGCACCAGATAGGCCTGCTTTTCCTCATCATACTGGTAGACGAATTCCTCGGTGCTGAAGGTCCCCTCCGGCACCTTATACTCAGGGCCGAGAAGGTTGGCGATGTAGGTATCGACCTCCAGCGCGGGGATCATGGCCGAGCCGGTATCGGGGTCACGCTCATACTGGTCAAGGCTGCCGCCGCTGTTCTGCACCTGATAGACGGTGCCCCAGATGGCGGCCTGCTTGAATACACCGGGGTCAACGCTGTTCACATCGTCAAACGCCACAGGGTCCAGCATGACCATGCCGTACAGGCGGTCACGGTACGCCTTGCGCAGGCCGCTGTCATCCAGCGCCGAGCGCACAAGCCCAACGATCCAGCCCAGCACGGTAAACAGGCCGATGAGCGCAAGCAGCAGCGCCACACTGCCCACGACCTGCCGTGCCAGACGACGGTTATTGCGAATATGTTCTTCTCTGTAATTTGCCATTGTGGATGTGTTGCTCCTTTGGGGGGATTGAAAAGCGGTGCGGCGGGCTTATTACTTATTCTTGTACATCTGCTCGTAGTATTTCTGGTAATCGCCGCTGGTGACATGAGCCATCCAGTCGGGGTGGGCCAGATACCAGTCGATGGTAAGCACGATGCCCTTCTCGAACGGGGTCTCGGGGTACCAGCCCAGATCCTCCTTGATCTTGGTCGGGTCGATGCCGTAGCGGCGGTCATGGCCGAGACGGTCAGCAACATGGGTGATCAGCTCCTCGCTGATGCCCTCGTCCTTCAGGCGGTCATGCAGCTGGGCAATGACGGTCTTGACAATGAAGATGTTGGGGCGCTCGTTATGGCCGCCCACATTGTAGACCTCGCCGTCCTTGCCGCCATTAGCAACCATGTCGATGGCCTTGCAGTGATCCATGACATACAGCCAGTCGCGGATCTGCATGCCGTCACCGTAGACGGGCAGCGTCTTATGCTGCTTGGCATTGTTGATGAGCAGCGGGATCAGCTTCTCAGGGAACTGGTAGGGGCCGTAGTTGTTGGAGCAGCGGGTGATGTTCATCGGCATACCGTAGGTATCGTGGAACGCCTTGACGAACATATCCGCGCTGGCCTTGGAGGCAGAGTAGGGGCTGTGCGGGCACAGCGGAGTGGTCTCCATAAAGTAGCCCTCGGCACCCAGTGCGCCGTAGACCTCATCGGTGGAGACCTGCAGATACTTCTTGCCTTCCTTCCAAGTCTTGGCGGCGGCATCGTACCAGGCGTCCTTGCAGCACTGCAGCAGGTTCACGGTGCCCAGCACATTGCTCTCGACAAAGATCTCGGGGTTTTTGATGCTGCGGTCAACATGGCTTTCGGCTGCAAAGTTGATGACATAATCCGGATCGTACTTGGCGATCAGGTCGGTGACGAGCGCTTTGTCGCAGATGTCGCCCTGCACAAAGATGTGACGGGCGTCATCCTCGATGTCCTGCAGGTTCTCGAGGTTGCCGGCATAGGTCAGCTTGTCGAGGTTGATGAGGCGGATGTCCTCATACTTTTCCAGCATATAGTGGACAAAGTTAGAGCCGATAAAGCCGGCACAGCCGGTTACGAGATAAGTCTTCATATATCAAAGTTCTCCATTCCAGTTTGCAAAAAAGTCCTTGAGGGCGTCCTGCCAGTCGCGCATCTCATCGCCGACCGTGCAGCGCAGCATACGGTTTTCGAGCGCGCTCCACGCCGGGCGGTTGGCGCTGGCCGGGTTGGCGGCCGCGTACTCGGCGCTGGTGACAGGCTCGACCTTGCAGTTGAGGCCTGCGCCTTGCATGATGGCGCAGGCGAAGTCATACCAGCTGCAGATGCCGTTGCCGGTGCAGTGGTAGATGCCGTAATCATGGCTGACGGCCAGCTTCAAAATATGGTAGGCCAAATCGACGGCGTTCGTCGGGTTGCCCAGCTGGTCGTTGACAACGGTGATTTTATCGTGGGTCTGACCCAGACGGACCATCGTCTTGACGAAGTTTTTGCCGTAGGCACTGTAGAGCCATGCCGTGCGCACGATGAAGTGCCGGCGGCAGAACCGCTCAACATACTGCTCGCCCAGCAGCTTGGTCTGGCCGTAGGCCGAGATAGGTGCAGGCACGGCGCACTCGTCCAGCGCCACACCGCCGTTGGCAGTGCCGGGGAACACATAGTCGGTCGAAACATGGATCAGCCGTGCGCCGATCTTCTCGCAGGCGAGCGCCAGATTGCGCGGGCCGAGGGCGTTGACTTTGAACGCCGCATCGCGGGCGGTCTCGCAGCCGTCCACATTCGTGAAGGCTGCGCAGTTGATGACCGTATCCGGCTGGTGGCGGCGGATATAGTTGATGGTGGCCTCGCGGTCGGTGATGTCCAGCTCATCGACATCCACCGGGATAACGGTGGCTTTGCGCAGACGCTCGGGCAGGGGGCCGATGGTGCAGCCCTCCTCCGCAAGCTGGCGCTGCAGCTCGGTGCCCAGCTGCCCGCGGCAGCCGGTAATCAAAATTTTCATAGATTCTCTCCCCCGCTCCGATCAATACTGCAGCTTGTCGTCTGCGACATTCTTCAGGTGCTGACCGTAGGGGCTCTTGCCGTAGCGGGCTGCGCTCTCGAGCAGCTTTTCCTTGGTGATCCAGCCGTACTTGTAGGCGATCTCCTCGGGGGCCGAGATTTTGATGCCCTGACGCTGCTCGATGGTCTGCACAAAGGTAGCAGCCTCCACAAGGGAGTCCATCGTGCCGGTGTCAAGCCATGCATAGCCGCGGCCGAGCAGCTGGACATCCAGCTTGCCCTGCTCCAGATACATCTGGTTCAGGGTGGTGATCTCCAGCTCACCGCGGGCGCTGGGCTTGACCTGCTTGGCCATCTTTACGACCTCATTATTGTAGAAGTAAAGGCCGGTGACAGCGTAGTTGCTCTTGGGGTTGGCGGGCTTTTCCTCAATGTCGGTGGCGTGGCCGTCCTTGTCAAAGGCCACAACGCCGAAGCGCTCGGGGTCGTTGACATAGTAGCCGAAAACGGTGCTGCGCCCTGCTGCGGCGTTGGCAGCAGCGGCCTTCAGCCGCTTGGAGAAGCCGGCGCCGTAGAAGATGTTGTCGCCCAGAACCATCGCGCAGCAGTCATCGCCGATGAACTCCTCGCCCAGAATAAAGGCCTGTGCCAGACCGTCCGGACTGGGCTGGACCTTGTACTGCAGGTGCAGGCCGTACTGGCTGCCGTCACCCAGCAGCGCCTCAAAGCGCGGCGTGTCTGTGGGGGTGGAAATGATCAGAATGTCCTGGATGCCCGCCAGCATCAGCGTAGACAGCGGATAGTAGATCATCGGCTTGTCATAGACGGGCAGCAGCTGCTTGGATGTGACCATTGTCAGCGGGTAAAGTCGGGTGCCGGCGCCGCCGGCCAGGATAATACCTTTCATCGTTTACAACTCCTTATTTTATTGGTGCAGTGCGCGCCGCCCATCCCATCGGGGCATAATCTCACACAATACGATTAAAGTCATTATACAGCATTTAAGGGCCACACGCAAGGGGGAAATTCTCTCACCCGCCCCGCATTTTTTGACACGCCGGCCGGCATAACCGCACCCGGCGCGCCCCTGCAGAAGCGGTTTTCCGCCCGCCTTTCGCCTCAAATTGTTTCCGTTTTGTTACGATTTCTTTGCAGCGTCTTGACGTAACGCGCCGGCTGTGCTACAATACAGAAAGTATAAATCACGATGGCACGTTGCTGCATCGTTTCCAATAGAAGCTAAAGACTGAAATTAAGGAGGCGTTTTCTCGATGAAACGCTTTTTTTGTGCGGCCTTTTTTATTGCCGTCATTACACTGCTGGCCGCCTGCGGCGCTTTGAATACCACTACCGCCGCCGCGCAGGCCACCGCAACCCCGACCAGTTCTACCTCCCGCACCCAAAAAACGCCGTCCACCGTTAAGGTGAACGAGACCGCCGCCAAGGTGGAGGTCGTCACGGCCCAGAGCAGCGCCACACCGGAGTCCACGACCTCCGCTGCAGCCGAGACCCCGGCCACCGGGGATTTTCCCGTGATGTATCTCATCGGCGTGGTCGGGCTTATCCTGATTTGCTCCGCCGGTCTTTTGATGCTGCGCAAAATTTGAGTTCTGAACGCCCTGCGGGGCGTTTTTTGTTTTTATTTTCAGAGGTGCTTCCGCACAGCCGTAAGCGTCCGGCGGAATGCCTTTACAGATTGTCAAACCGGAAAGGAGTCCCCCGCTGTGCCCAAACGCTACCGCAAGCTGCGCGGGGAAACCGCGTACTACCCCTTTGCCGCCCGCACCGGGCTGCGGGCGCGCCAGCGCCGCCATGCGCGGGCGCTGCGCACCGCCGGTGCCGCCGCGCTGATTCTGGCCGCCGTGCTGGCCCTGCGGCAGAGTGTTTTCCGCGGCGGCCAGCCTGATGCACCCGCCCCGCTGCCCAGCGCAGCCCCCGCCGTCACCGCTGCACCGGGAACCGCCCATGTGAGCGTTCAGCCGCTGGCTGCCACGCGGGACGCATTGGCCGAGACCCAGCAGGCCGACACGCAGGCCCACACAACGCCGGAAAGCGCCGCCCAGCCCCCTGCCGCCCGCACGGCCGAGGTCCTGCCCCGCTACCGCAGCCTTTATGAGCAGAACCCCGACCTCATCGGCTGGCTGCGCATCGACGGCACCGGCATTGACCTGCCCGTGGTGCAGACCCCCGGTGACAACGAATACTACCTGCGGCGCGGCTTTGACCGGTTTTATGCTGTGGGCGGCACGCTTTTTCTGGACGAGCGCTGCTCGGTGGAGCCGGACGCGCCCACCGATAACTGGCTCATCTACGGCCACAATATGCGGGACGGGTCGATGTTCGGCCAGCTGGTGCGCTACCGGGACGAGGCCTTCTGCCAAGCCCACCCGACCTTTACCTTTGACACGCTGTACGAGACCGCCACTTGGCAGGTCGCAGCCGTGCTGGACACCGCGCTGGGCGCAGACGAACTGCCCTACTACACCTTTTTTGACGCCGACAATAAGCTGGACTGGCAGCGCCGTGTAGCCGCCATCACCGAAAAATCGCTGTACGACACCGGCGTTACCCCGGCATACGGCACCCAGCTGCTGACGCTTTCGACCTGCGGGGATACCCGCATCGGCACCGATGCCCGCTTTGCCCTGCTGGCCGTCCGGGTAGGGTGAGCGGATTTTCCTCTTGCATTTTCGGAGCGAATCCGCTATTATGGTGCTTACACAATTCTATATCAACAAAAGGAGTCTGTATCATGGCAGAATTCACCTATGAAGTTACCGAGCGCATCGCCGTTCTTTCCACCAATGCCCGCGGCTGGGAGCGCCAGCTGAATATGGTCAGCTGGAACGGCAACCCGCCGAAGTACGATATCCGCGACTGGTCCCCCGATGGCAGCCGCATGGCCAAGGGCATCAGCCTGACCGAGGACGAGCTGAAAACGCTGAAGGGCATTCTGGACGACATGGAACTGTGAGGCTTGTATGCAGGACTATCACGCCGAATTTGTGGAGATCTACAATAAAAATATCACCCGTCCCGGCGCTGACCGCCTGCTGAGCTGGCTGGAAACCACGGATTTTTTCACCGCGCCGGCCTCGACCCGGTTCCACGGTGCCTGTGAGTGCGGCCTTGTCATGCACAGCATCAATGTGTACAATGCGATGATGCAGCATTTTTTCACCGAGGGGGAAAGCGCCGAGAGCTACGCCATCTGCGGCCTGCTGCATGACCTGTGCAAGGCAAACTTCTATAAAGTAAGCACCCGCAATGTCAAAAACGATGTGACCGGCCAGTGGGAGAAGGTCCCCTTTTATCAGGTAGCCGACCAGCTGCCCTACGGCCACGGGGAAAAAAGCGTCTATCTGATCGAGCATTTTATGCGGCTGAAAACGGCCGAGGCCATTGCGATCCGGTGGCACATGGGCGGCTTTGACGATGCCGTGCGCGGCGGCAGCTTTGCCGTCAGCGATGCCTACAACACCTATCCCCTCGCCGTCAAGCTGCACATTGCCGACTTGACCGCCACCTACCTGCTGGAGCAAGGCTCCAGCGAGGTCGAGAACGGGCACGAGAAGAAAAAGTAAACAGCACGCCCCCGCTTATGCGTCTGCATGAGCGGGGGCGTTTTTGCTGCGGATTGCTGCGGCTAAAAATAAGTCCCCTGACCGGGACTTCGCCGGTTTATTGAATTCTTATCTTTACCGGAAACCACCTGTCTTGCTTTGCAAAAAGCTGTCATGACTTATTCAGATTTCTCGCAATGACTTTGGCTACCTCTGCCACATTAAGAGGCTTGGAAATATGACCGTTCATGCCCGCATCCAGAGAGGTCTGCACATCCTCCGCAAAAGCGTTGGCCGACAGTGCAATGATGGGGATTTCTTCTGCATCCGGGCGTTCCGCCTGCATGGCGCGGATGGCTTTTGCTGCCTGCAGTCCGTCCATCTTCGGCATCATAATGTCCATCAGGATAATATCATAGGTACCCGCCGGGTGATTGGCAAACAGATCGACAACCTCCTGCCCGTCCGCCGCATGGGTTACGATCATCTCCGAATCCTCTAGCAGTATCGTGGCAAGCTCGGCGTTCAAATCGTTATCCTCTGCCAGAAGCACCTTGATCCCTTTCAGGCTTTTGCGCTTTGCCGGCTTCTTTGTTTTTTCGACCTTTTCAGAGCTTGTCAGCTCCATGGGGATTTCCACGGTAAAGGTCGTGCCGACTCCCTTTTTGCTTTCCACCGCAATGGTTCCGCCCATCAATTCTACATATCCCTTTGTGATGGGCATACCCAGACCTGTGCCCTTATACTGCGTTCTTGCGTCGTTTTTCTCCTGCGCAAATTCGTCAAAGAGTTTTGTCAGGAATTCCTCGCTCATGCCGACACCGGTATCCTGAACTCGATAGCAAACCACCCTGTGCTGTGCATCGGCTCCCGGACGGTTGCTCACATCCAGACGGATCGTACCGCCGTCATTGGTGAATTTTACGGCGTTGTTCAGGATGTTGACCAGAATCTCCCGGATGCGGACAGGCTCCGTCATGACATAGGGATTTTCCATCGGTTCACGGTGTACCTCAAAGTTCAGGCTCCGGCTCAGAAGGGTACCGTTTATGATCTCAATGGCACTATCCGTAACGGCGGTGATATCCGCCGGAACCGGGGAGAATACTACCTTTCCGCTTTCGATGCGGCTCAGATCCAGTATATCATTCAACAGGGACAGCAGATGATCCGAGCTGTCCTCGATTTTTTTCAGGCAGTTGTGGATTTCGGGTACAGAATCCTGATGCAGCGCGATATTCGTAAAGCCGATGATGGCATTCATCGGGGTACGGATATCGTGGGACATATTGGAAAGAAAGACACTTTTTGCTTTGCTGGCGGCCTGCGCCTGCTCTGCAAGGGTGGTCATTTCTTCTGCTTTCTGCTGGGCGGCAAGCTGTAATTTTCTGCGCGTCTGCAACTGGCTCATAATAATGATCAGCGTGACCGCCATACACGAGATAAATACGACGATAAGCAAAGCCGCAACCGGATGTAGGCGGATCATGTCTGCAAAGGTCAGATTGGTCGCTTTATATGCGGTGTACTCCGCCGCAAGATCCTCGACAAGATTCTCCGGCATCGCGTACATTGCCTTTGTCAGGATACCTGCCAGCGCGTGATTTTCCATGGAGGAAACCACCATGCGGTAGCTGAAGGTGGGCTGTTCCAGCGGCGTGTAGGTCATGGTGCCTGTCGTGTCGCCGTTGATAAACGCCTGCGCCATATAATAGTAGACAAACGCTGCATCCGCCTTGCCATCGCGGACAGCTTCCATCATCTCCTGACGGGTACTGCACATCAGTTTTTCCGCACCGGGTGCCAATGCATCTTCGATCGACTTGGCCGCGGTCTGATTGACCGTGGTGACAACATGGATGTTCCCGTCAAAATCTCTCCGCGTCACCCTTGCCATGCGCATCGTGATATAGGGTGCGGTCAATCCCCAGCCTTTGGTTTCTGCATAATTGTCCGTATCCATTCGTGCATCAATGCTGATGTCTACCGCGGTCTTATCGCTTTGATACGCGATATATTCATCTCTGGTTGCGGGGACAAGAAATTCATAGGAAAGCCCGGCATAGTCCGCTATCTTCCGGAAATAGTCCGGGAGAATGCCCTTTACCTCGCCATCTTCTGTATAAGAATAGGGATACCGGGTCGGGTCGCACAGGATGTGAAGGGGATTGTCCTTGGAATATTGGGCGATGATGCGCTTTTCTTCTTCCGTATACTCCAGATTTTTGGCATCAGCGCTTTCGTAATTTTTGCTATAGAGGGTCGTTTTCCAGTTGCCCTCGGCGGCGTTCATCTGATCGATTGCATAATTTACCTGATTCAGAAGCTCGGTATTTCCTTTTTTGGCGATCACATAAAGATCACTGCTGCCGAATTTTTCAAGGATGCGCTCGTTGTTTGTCCTGCACAGGGAACTGGTGACCATGGCATCGACCGTTCCGTTCTGAATGGCCTCTGTCATTTCCTCCGTCGAATCGAAATAAACCGATTGGTAGGTAAAGCCTTTGGCCTGTGCATACTCTGCAAATACAGCATTCCGGGAGTTTCCGTTCAGGAGTGCAACACGCATCCCATTGTAGGTACTGTATTGCCCCTCAACGATAGCAGTATTATCGCCGCGGACCGTCAGGATATCGTTGCTGGTTCCGATAGGACGGGAAAAATCAAACAATTCTTCGCGGTCAGGCGTTTTGCTGGCAGAAGTGACCATGTCGATCTCGCCGTTCAGCAGCATCTGCTGCATATCCTCCCAGCTTTTGTCATAGCCGATGTACTCATAGTCTGCATCCCAATAGCGCGCCATCAGGCGGAGGAAATCATAGCCGTAACCGCTGCGGTTTCCATCCTCATCCATCATGTGATAGCCGTCCATCGCAAAAAAGCCAACGCGCACGTGCTCATGCTGGCTTTCCGCCTCTTCCGCATGCGCCGGGAAAGACAGCAGCGCCGTTAAAATCAGCATCGCTGTCAGAATGGCCAGCTCCCTGTAAACACCGGCTCGCTTTATAAGATCCATAGTACAATCCCCTCTATTTTTATATTACATGTATGGCGTCTAAAAAAGCAAACAACGCTTTCAAGGTATGGCGAACCCATACCTGAAAGCGTTATCTAACCTTATAAAACAATATTTGCGGGCAGCCGAAAACGGCAGAGCACTATAGTTGCTCTGCTCTGCTCTGCTCTGCTCTGCTCTGCTCTGCTCTGCTCTGCTCTGCTC
>ERZ791809.426-NODE-426-length-30903-cov-12.701115_pt1 | contig 30903 bp, 18 predicted proteins | sample MGYA00509946_ERZ791809 | MGnify/ENA primary metagenome ERZ791809 (study PRJEB30046, sample SAMN00791993) | human gut metagenome | study: EMG produced TPA metagenomics assembly of the A metagenome-wide association study of gut microbiota in type 2...
ACGCCGCCGCCCGCCATCGAGCAGAGTTTTACACCTAATTGGGTATAAAACAGCTTATGGCTGGCGGAGGCGTCGTTTTGATTGGTACACAGCTTATTCCTCTTTTGAGTGGATTATTTTAAATAAACGAAAGGAGAACCGCCCATGTTCGATGGCATTTTTGAAGCAATCGAGGAGTGGATGAGGGGACTTCTGACGGGAATGGTGGAATCCAACCTGACAACAATGTTTACAGACGTTAATGAGAAAACAGGAGAGATTGTGGCTCAGGTTGGACAGACACCACAAGGCTGGAATGGAAGTATTTTCAGCCTGATACAGAATTTGTCCGATTCTGTCATTGTGCCGATTGCAGGTATGATTATCACATTTGTACTTTGTTATGAACTGATTTCCATGTTTACAGAAAAGAATAACATGCATGAGGTTGATACATGGATGTTCTTTAAATATTTTTTAAAAATGTGGGTAGCTGTGTATCTGGTCAGCCATACGTTTGACATTACTATGGCAGTTTTTGATGTAGGGCAACATATCGTCAATGCTGCCGGAGGTGTCATTGAGTCGGATACGGCAATCAATGTAGACACGATGCTGGAGCAAATGAAAACAGCAATGGAATCTATGGAGATTGGGGAACTTGTGATATTAGCATTGGAAACCATGCTGGTCAGTTTATGTATGAAAATCATGTCTGTACTAATTACGGTAATTCTATATGGAAGAATGATAGAAATTTATCTTTATACCTCGGTTGCACCAATTCCGTTTTCCACGATGTCAAATCGGGAATGGGGACAGATTGGAAACAATTATTTCCGTGGGCTGTTTGCCCTTGGATTTCAGGGATTTTTTATGATGGTGTGTGTTGGCATTTATGCAGTGCTGATTGCGACCATTGAAATTTCAGATAACATGCACTCTGCATTGTTCGGAGTGGCAGCATATACCGTAATTTTATGTTTTAGTCTGATGAAAACAGCAAATTTAAGCAAATCAATTTTTAACGCACATTAAAGGGGGAATGAGAATGGGAAAATATCAAGTGATTTATGCAGATCCTCCGTGGGCATATCGGGTTTGGAGTAAAAAAGGAAACGGGCGATCAGCGGAAAGTCATTACCCAACCATGAGCATAGAAGAAATAGCAGATTTGCCAGTAAAAAAATTGGCAGATGAAAATTGTGCATTGTTTTTATGGGTTACATTTCCACTTCTAAAAGAAATCTGGAAGGTAATTGATGCGTGGGGATTTACCTATAAAAGTGTAGCATTTGTGTGGATCAAACAGAATAAAAAAGCAGATTCTTTGTTTTGGGGTATGGGGTACTGGACAAGAGCCAATGCAGAGATTTGTATTCTTGCAACAAAAGGAAGTCCAAAACGTTATTCCAAACGTGTGCATCAGGTTATTGTAAACCATATTGAGGAACATAGTAAGAAACCAGAGGTGGCAAGAAGACGGATTGAGCAGTTAATGGGAGATGTACCACGTATTGAACTGTTTGCACGTAGAGAAACACCAGGATGGGACGTGTGTGGAAATGAAGTTGCCTGTTCTTTGGGAACAGAAATATTACAGGAAAATAAAAGAAAGGAAACATCAGAGAAGAAGATGGGAGATTTGCTGAACCTGTGACAGCCATTTTCACTCTGGTCGGAAAAAAGATGGCATTTGTATCCGTACCAAAGGATTTGACAAAGGTAAAAAATAAAGTGGTCTTGAATTTGACAAAAAGGCAGCTTCTTTGCCTTTCGATTGCGGCGGCAATGGGATTACCGTTTTATTTTTTAACAAAAGACTGGATTGGGACGAGTAATGCAGCAACAGGTATGGTCATTCTTATGGTTCCAGCTTTTTTATTTGCAATGTATGAGAAAGATGGAATGCCACTGGAAAAGATTTTGTTCCATATTATTCAAGTGAAACTGCAACGTCCAGCAGTCCGCAAATATGAAATAGAAAATTTTTATGAGAAGGAGGAAAATTCGCAGACGGAGAGAAAGAAAAAAGGAGGGAAGCCTGATGGTAGACAGAATGGATAAGAGAAAACCTGTAAAACTTACAAGAAGTGAGAAAACAGCCCTGAGGCGTACCGAAAAACTGGCAGTAAAATTAGAAAAAGAACAGGAAAGGGCAGATAAAATCCGCAGGAAAAAGGAAGCAAAAAGAGCTGCCCGTGAGGAAAAGAGGAGAAAAAAAGGAAGCAGAAAAAGTGGATCGCAGAGAAAGGATAAGAAACCTACACCGAATAAGAGGATAGAAAAGAAGCATTCCTATTCAGAAAAGAAATCTTCTACCGGAAAGGTGAGATGTACCAATGTGAAAAGAAAACAGGAACGGAACATATCAGCACAGAACTCCATTCCATACAGAGAGATGGCAAAAGACGGAATTTGCAGGGTTCAGGAAAAGTATTATTCCAAAACAATCCGTTTTTATGATATTAACTACCAGCTTGCCCAGAATGAAGATAAGAATGCTATTTTTGAAAACTGGTGTGATTTCTTAAATTATTTTGACAGCACCATACATTTTCAGATTTCCTTTATCAATCATCACAGTAATATGAAGGAATTTGAATCCGTAATACAAATTCAGCCACAGAATGATGCTTTTGATGATGTGCGTATGGAGTATGCACAAATGTTAAGGGATCAGCTTGCAAAAGGGAATAATGGTCTGGTACGGACAAAGTATATTACTTTCGGAATTGAAGCAGAGAATATCCGGGAAGCAAAACCAAAACTGGAGCGTATTGAAGCCGATATTTTAAATAATTTTAAGGTTCTTGGTGTGTCTGCATATCCATTGAATGGAGAAGAAAGGCTGCAAATCCTCTATGAAACTTTTAATCCGGAAGAAAAAGTACCATTTCAGTTTTCTTATGACAGGATCTTACGTTCTGGCATGGGAACAAAGGATTTTGTAGCGCCTACCAGTTTTGTTTTTAAAGAAGGGAAAACCTTTCAGATGGGAAATACCATAGGTGCAGCGTCGTATCTTCAGATTTTAGCACCGGAGTTGACAGATAAAATGCTGGCAGAATTTTTGGATATGAACAGAAACCTGATTGTAAATCTTCATATCCAGTCCATAGATCAGATGAAAGCCATTAAACTGGTAAAAAATAAGGTGACAGATATTAACCGTATGAAAATTGAGGAACAGAAGAAAGCAGTACGTGCAGGATACGATATAGACATCATACCTTCTGACTTAAATACATACGGAGGAGAAGCCAAGCGGCTGTTGGAAGATTTACAGTCCAGAAATGAGCGAATGTTTTTGGTAACAGTTCTTTTTCTGAATACAGCAAAAACAAAGCAGGAATTGGATAATGCAGTATTCCAGACTGCCGGGATTGCACAGAAATATAATTGTTCTTTACGACGTCTGGATTATATGCAGGAGCAGGGATTGATGAGCAGTATTCCGTTGGGAATGAATATGATTCCGATTAAACGGGCATTGACCACCACATCTACTGCTATTTTTGTGCCTTTTACCACGCAGGAGTTATTTATGGGAGGAGAATCCCTATATTATGGCTTAAATGCGTTATCCAATAACATGATTATGGTAGACAGAAAGAAGCTGAAAAATCCAAATGGTCTGATTCTTGGTACGCCTGGGTGCTTTACTGGGGAAACAAAACTGCTGTTACCCGATGGAAGAAAAGTCAGCTTTTTAGAATTGTTTGCAGAGAAAGAGGAAGTTTTTGTCAATAGTTTTGATTTCCAGAAGCAGGAGCTTGTAAAAGCCAGAGGATATGACGTGCGCTGCACGAAAGAAGTTACGGAATTGGTAGAGGTAGAACTGGAAAATGGAGAAACAGTACGCTGTACTCCGGAGCACTGGTTTCTTACGCAGTCGGCAGGATATGTGGAAGCCTGTAACTTGAAAGTAGGGGCAAAGTTTATACCGGAACATGAAGTGAAGGCAGTCCGTTTTCTGAGTTTAGAGGAAGCAGTTCCTGTTTATGATATTTCCGTAGAAGGCTATCAGAATTTTCTTTTATCCTGTGGTGTAGTGGTACATAATTCAGGAAAATCTTTTGCGGCAAAGAGAGAGATTGCCAATGTGTTTTTTGCAACACAGGACGATATTATTATCGGAGATCCGGAAGGAGAATATTATCCGCTGGTACATGCACTGGGGGGACAGGTAATTCATATTTCCCCGACAAGCCACGATTATATCAATCCGATGGACATCAATCTGGATTATTCAGATGATGACAATCCTCTTGGGTTTAAGAGTGATTTTATCTTATCTCTTTGTGAGCTGATCATGGGTTCCAGGAATGGAATTGAAGCAGAGGAAAAATCAGTGATAGACCGTTGTCTGCCACTGGTATACCAGAAGTATTTTGAAAATCCAATACCGGAAAATATGCCGGTACTTGGAGATTTATATGACTGCTTGAGAAAACAGGAAGAAGTACAGGCACAGAGGATTGCCACAGCGCTTGAAATTTATGTCAATGGCTCCCTGAATGTATTCAATCATCATACCAACGTAGAACTGAATAATCGCATCGTTTGTTTCGATATTAAGGATTTGGGAAAGCAGTTAAAGAAGTTAGGAATGCTGATTGTGCAGGATCAGGTGTGGAACCGTGTCACCGTAAACCGTGTAGCCCATAAGTCTACCCGATATTATATAGACGAGTTCCATTTGCTTTTGAAAGAAGAACAGACTGCAGCTTATTCCGTAGAAATCTGGAAGCGATTCCGTAAATGGGGAGGTAAACAAAGCATAATACTTAAAATATTGCAAAGGAGTATTGTGTATGCCGTCTTAATTGAAGCCGAAGGAAACAATTAAGAGTATAAGTGGAGAAGAAAACGGGAAGGGGGTTGCAACCCTAATCCGAGTGGAAGTTTCAGAATAATATTTGAAACACACGCAACGCATAGAGTCTGAACCCCATTCTGTGATGTTTGGGAATATAATGGCTCCACGAGGCTCCGCTGTCGTTTCGGCTTGTGTAAAAACACAGGACAAAAAGATATGCTATGCCGGGAATGAAAGGACATTCCGATGAAAATGAGTGAAAACTCCGGAGGGACAGATAAAAAACTGTTCGTTAATCACAAACAGATACCAACAGGAATTACGCAGAACATTAAAGACCTCCTTGCCAGCCGTGAAATTGAAAATATTTTTGAAAACTCTGATTTCATTTATATGCTGAATCAGGCGGCGGGAGATAGACAGATTTTAGCAAAGCAACTGAATATTTCTCCGCATCAGCTTTCCTATGTGACAAATAGCGGGGAAGGAGAAGGATTGATTTTTTATGGAAATGTCATTATTCCTTTTAAAGACCGTTTTAATCATAATCTGCGCTTGTATTCGCTTATGACAACCAGACCTTCGGATTTGGAAAAACATGCAGGAAAAGGTGCTTAGGATATAGCAGAGAAAAAGGAAGTGATATACGATGCAGGAACATAAATATCAGGCAAGAGAAAAGCCAGTCCGGGAGATAGAACGTGAGGAAAAAACAAAGATCAGACAGGAAGGAAAGGGGCTGGCACGAGATAGACCGATTGAAAAGGTACTATTGGAAAAAAATATGGCGGATAAAGAAACCGTGCCTGCAGAGAAAGAAAAGCAGGAAGTTTCAGCCGGACAAAGAAAAAAGAAGCAAAACACGTTGAGAAGATTTGCAAGCCATAGAGAAAAAGGCATAGATGGAAAGTTTACTAGAGAACCTGTCACCATTTCAGAGCCAGAGGAGAAATTGGAAGGAGAGAATGGAAAGGAAGAACTATCAGAACATTCTCTCCGTATGGGAAATCTTCGGGTAAAAGCAAAGAACCAATCTTTCGAGAGCGAGAGTTCACAACGGGACAGCCGTAAGAAAAAGCTGGTGCAGGAACATGCCCGTAAGAGAAAAACAGAGGGAGAAAATGCGGTCAATTCAGAAGAGGAAAAGGGAAGGAAACCGCAGGATAACTCTTTAGAAAATATGCGGGAGAAGAAACAAAAGCAGAAGCGATTGAAAGAAGAAGCAGGACATTCCCCAAAGAAACTTTCTTTTTCTGATGAGGGAAACGGCATGATCCGTGGTGTGGGAATGGGAATTGCAAAAAAAGGAATTTCTGTAACAGCCAGTACCGTTGAAAACTCTCTGCAAACACAGGAAACAGATGAAAATGCAGCAACAGAAGGGGCAACGCAATCCGGAATATTAAGTGAAAAAGCCTTACGTTATGCCGTAAAAAAATCAAGACGACAGGCACAATATCATAAAGGACGATACAAAGAGGAAGAATCCGTAAAGAATTCTTTGCATTTTGATTCTGTGCAGGGAACTGCAGACGATATAAAAACAGAGAGAGCAGGAAAACAGGCACAGGAGAGAAAACATCTGTTAAACCGTTTCTGGCAAAAACAGCGTTATAAAAAAGCAAGGCAGGCAGCACAGCAGGGAGAAAAGACAACTGCGGAGGCAGCAAAGACAGCGCAGACTTTTTTAGAAAAAGCGAAGAGTATTGTAACTTCCTTTTTTAAGACACATAAGGGATTTTTTGGAATTGTGATTGCGATTCTTCTATTTGTTCTGATGATAGGTGTGGGAATGTCCAGTTGCAGTGCGGTATTTCAAGGGACTGTTTCGACAGTTGTAGGGACAACCTATGCCAGTGATGATGAAGATATTTATGCCGTAGAAGCTGCTTACTCCAAATTAGAAGCAGAGTTGAATCAACAGATTAACAGTATGGAAGCCCGACATGAGGGCTACGAGGAATACCGCTATCAGGTGGACGAGATTTCACACAATCCGTATCACCTGATTTCTTATTTTACAGCCTTATATGGGGACTTTACTTATGAACAGGTGGCAGGAGAAATAGAAGAAATTTTTCAACAGCAATACCATTTAACGACAGAAGCAACCAAAGAGGTTGTAACAGAAACAAAGAAAGTAAAAGTAGGAGAATCTCTTGGAAAGGTTGTAACCAGTGGATATTGTAACTGTTCTATTTGCTGCGGAAGCTGGTCAGGCGGTCCGACAGCAAGCGGTGTCTATCCAAAAGCAAATCATACCATTGCAGTAGATGCCAATAATCCGTTTGTACCCATTGGAACAAAGGTTGTCATGAATGGTGTGGAGTATACAGTGGAAGATACGGGAGCATTTGCCCGTTATGGAGTTCAGTTTGATGTTTATTATGATAATCATGCGGCGGCTTCTGCACATGGACATCAGACTTGGGAGGCTTTTATTGCGGACAGTAATGGAAAAAATGAGATTGAAGTTACAACAACACAGGAAGTAAACCGTATGGACATTACCTTGACCAATAAAGGCTTGGACGCTGTCCTTCGCAGCCGCATGGACGAAAATGAAGAAAAACGCTATGACATTTATAATACCACTTATGGAAATCGGGACTATCTCTTTGATAAAAATACCATTCCAATGGGTGGAGGAAATGGCGGTTTTGGGTATGAAATTCCACCGGAGGCTTTGACGGATGAACGCTTTGCCAATATGATCCGGGAAGCAGAAAAATATTTGGGTTATCCCTATGTATGGGGCGGTGCATCTCCAAGCACCAGTTTTGATTGTTCCGGATTTGTATCATGGGTAATCAATAATTGTGGCAATGGCTGGAATGTGGGACGACAGACTGCTGACGGGTTACGTTCCTGTTGTGCTTATGTTCCGCCGGAACAGGCAAAGCCGGGAGATTTAATTTTCTTTCAAGGCACGTATGATACGCCGGGAGCAAGCCATGTGGGGATTTATGTAGGCAATCAAGTGATGATCCACTGTGGTGATCCCATTCAGTATGCAAATATCAGTACCCCATACTGGCAGCAACATTTTATGGCATTTGGCAGACTTCCTTAAAAAGAGATGGAGGCAGGAGATTGAATAAGAAGTTACAAAAAGTGTTAGATGAAATTGAAAAAACAGAAACAAAGATTACACAATGGCAGGAACATTTGAAAATGCTGCTGATCCAGAAGAAACAGTTGGAAGATACAGAAATTTTAAAGAGTATCCGTTCCATGCACCTTGAGAGTCGGGAGCTTTTGCAGGTTTTGGAAAAACTGCAGAAAGGAGAGTTTCAGTTTACCGGGAATAATTACGAAAATCCACGTAAAAGTGATTTTTCAGAAAAAGAGGAAACAAAGGAGGAAATAAATCGTGAAAGTAAAGTTTAAAAAATGGCTGGCAGCTTGTATCGTAAGTATGGGAATTGTTTGTAGTACCGGTGCGACAGCATTTGCATATACAGGGGAAGGAACACCGCCAGAGCAGGGAACGGAAACGCCCACTCCGATACCGGAGCAGACACCAGCGCCACAGGATGGACAGACGGAAGAAGGAACACCATTTTCTGTTCCGGGGAATGGGCAGATTCTGGACGATAAGAATAATGACAGTACAAAGCAGTTTTTGACAGTTCAGACAAAGAACGGGAATACTTTTTTTCTTGTCTTAGACCGTTCCAGTTCTACCGAAAATGTATATATGCTTTCTATGGTAGATGAAAATGATCTGGCAGAATTTGTTCCAGAAAAGAAGCCGCAGACAGAAACCCCGTCGGTGGTCATTCCGGAAACAGAGAAAAAACCGGAAGCAGAAAAGCCGGAGAAAAAAGCAGATAAGGCAGAAAATCAGACAGGTGTACTGCTTGCAATAGGTTTACTTGCGGCAGGCGGTGCAGGAGCCTATTACTATTTTAAGGTTGCAAAACTGAAAAAGGCAGAAACAGATGCCGAAGATGAAGATTTAGAATTTTATAACGGTCCGTATATCAATGAAGATGAGGATACAGAGGAAGCAGAAGAAACAGAAGAATAGAATAAAACAGGGACAGCTTATGAAAAGGCTGTCCCTTTTGAAAAGGAGAGGAACGGTATGTTTTTAGTATTAGGAGAAAAACCAAGTGTTGCACGGGCACTGGCAGAAGTATTGGGGGCAAAGAAAAGAGAGGACGGTTATATGGAAGGAGAGGGCTGTGTTGTAAGCTGGTGTCTGGGACATTTGGCAGAGTATGCAGCCCCGGAAGTATATGATGAAAGGTATAAGAAATGGGAGTTTACAGACCTTCCAATTCTTCCAAAGACATGGGAATTACGGATTGCCAAAGACAAAAAAGAGCAGTTTGATGTATTAAAAGAACTGTTAAATCGAAAAGATTTTGAATATGTCGTAAATGCCTGTGATGCAGGGCGAGAAGGGGAACTGATTTTTAAAAGAGTGTATGACTTATCGAAAAGCAGTCTTCCAGTAAAAAGGTTATGGATCAGTTCTATGGAAGAACAGGCAATTTGTAATGGCTTTTCCAATTTAAAAGATGGAAAAGCGTATGAAAGACTGTGCGAAGCTGCTGTTTGCAGGGCAAAAGCGGACTGGCTTGTTGGTATGAATGCCACCAGAGCATTTACAACTACTTATTATAAGAGAATGGTCGTAGGAAGGGTACAGACGCCCACCCTTGCTATGTTAGTGGAACGTCAGAAGAAGGTGGAAAATTTTGAGAAAGAAGCCTATTATCAGGTGGAACTTCCGGTGCTTGATTTTTTTGTTACATCAGAAAAAATAAAAAAAGAAGAAGAGGCAGATGCACTGGTAACAATGTGTGAAGGAAACCCCATTCACATTTTAAAAGTGGAACGTAAACAGAAAAAAACAAATCCGCCAAAGCTATATGATCTTACTACGCTGCAAAGAGAAGCAAACCGATTTTTTGGATATACGGCACAGGAAACATTGACAGAGCTGCAGAAACTGTATGAAGAAAAATGGGTAACGTATCCCAGAACAGACAGCCAATATATTACAGAAGATATGGAACAGTCTGTACTGGAACTTTTGGATATTCTTTCAGATATGCTTCCTTTTTGTAGCGGGGAACTGGTAGGGAGAAATGTAGGGGCAATCATCAATAACCAGAAGGTTTCCGATCATCATGCGCTCCTTCCAACAAAAGAGGCATGGAAACAGGATATAGGGACTTTATCGAAAAAACAGAAGGATATTTTCTATCTGATTGGACAGAGATTAGCACAGGCAGTTTCAGAAGCAGCGGTTTTTGAAGAAACAGAAGTATCGGCAGAATGTTCAGAACACCTTTTTGCAACAAAAGGGAAGAGGGTGGTGGAACCGGGCTTTCAAAAAATTTTGAAAGCGTTTCAGGAAAATGTGAGAAAAACAGAAGAAACGGGAGAAAGAGAAGAAAAGGTTTCTATTCCGGAAAACATTTCAGATGGAATGGAAATAGCAGGAAGGACACCGGAAAAGAGAAAGCGTTTTACAGCACCGCCAAAACCGTATTCTGAAGATACTCTGCTTTCTGCAATGGAAACAGCCGGAAATCATTCTTTTGATGTGGAAACCGAGAAGAAAGGATTAGGAACTCCTGCAACAAGAGCGGGCATTATTGAGAAATTAGTGTCTTCAGGATATGCCGTAAGAAAGGGGAAACAGCTTCTTCCTACGAAAGAAGGAATTGCATTGATTTCTGTATTGCCAGAAGAATTAAAATCAGCGGTTTTAACAGCAGAATGGGAGAATGAATTACTTCGTATGGAGAGAGGGGAGGTTACCAGTGAAACATTTATGGAGGACATTACGGAATTTGTCCAGAAATTGATTACAGGTTGTGGGGAAATTCCAAAAGAGGAACGATACCGTTTTTACGAAAAAGAAAGTATCGGGAAATGTCCGGTATGTGGAAGTCCGGTGTATGAAGGGAAAAAGAATTTTTATTGTTCTTCCCATGATTGCAATTTTGCCCTTTGGAAAGAGAGCCGTTATCTCGTTGGAATGAAAAAGACGTTGGATCAGAAAATGGCAAAGGAACTTTTAGAGCATGGGAAAACCCGTGTGACTGATTTTTATTCCCAAAGGACGGGAAAGAAGTTTACAGCAGATTTATTGCTGGAACTGCAAGGAGACAGGGCAAGTTTTAAAATGGAATTTCCAAAAAGAAAATAGAAAGAAGAGGAGGGATTGTTCATGGGAAAACTCTATGAGATTTTGGGGCTTGTCCAATATGAAGCGGAAAAAATCAGCAGTTCTCCAAGAGATTGGCTGCATTATCTGGATACTGCATCACAACTGTACCGTTACTCTTTTTCTGATACACTTTTAATTCATGCACAGCGTCCGGGGGCAACTGCCTGTGCAGAGCTGGAAATTTGGAATCACAAAATGAAACGGTGGGTAAATCGGGGAGCAAAAGGGATTGCTTTAATTGATGACAGATACCCGAAAAAAAGACTACGGTATGTATTTGATGTTTCCGATACACACAAAGTGCAGGGTGGAAAAACACCGTATTTATGGCAGTTGAAGGAACATCAAAAAGAGCTGCTTTTGGATCATTTGTCTGAGGTATATGGTCTGACAGGAGAAGATACTGTTGCCCTTACGTCGGCACTTTGGAAAATTGCACGAGATATGACAGAGGAAAATCTGGAAGAAGCAATGGAAGGTCTGGAATATGAAGTAGAAGGCACTTTTTTAGAAGATTTGGACGAACAGACCATACAGACAGAGTTTCGGGAGTTGCTGCAAAACAGTATCTTTTATTCTTTGTCACGTCGCTGTGGTCTTGATCCTATGGACGTTTTGGAAGAAGGGGATTTTACTGCAATTACAGATTTTCGTTCGATGTCAGTCCTTCCATTTTTAGGAAATGCAACCAATCAGATTGTAGAACCGATTCTTCGGGATATTGGGCGGACAGTATGGAGAATGGACTGGGAAGAACAAAAGGAAAAATCTCAAAAAAGGGTTGAAAATTCTTCTCAGACACATTATAATGAGTTTAACACGTTAATGCGAGAAAGTAAAGAAAATGGAGGAAATGAGAATGGAACTGACATACTACCGCAAAGGGGATTACCTGTTTCCGAACCTGACAATAGAAAACGAACCAGTGAACATCGGGAAGTACGGAATGCTTCGGAAAACATTCATGAAGGAAAACCGGAAGAACTGGTATCAGAGCATGTTGCTGACAGGAAAATTGGAGAAACATCTGATGGAAATCGAGAAAGCAGCACAGGAGAGAATGGAAGTTCTGATGAAGGGGCTTCTTATTCAATATCCGGCTCCGGACAAGGAGGCAGATCAGATGAAGTGGGTGGCACACATGAACAATCTCCAACAGATGGCAGAGGAGAGCGTTTTGACGGAATTGGTATACAATTAAGCGAGGAACAAACAGAACAGGACTTCGATGGAGCAGAGGAAGAGATTGCCTCTGCTCTTTCTTTGCCCCAATTACCTCCCGTAGAAAAACAGATTCGTGAAATTGAAGAAAGACAGGCTGCTCTTTATGCAAAAGAAGTGACAATTCCGGCAGAAGTTGTAGATGAAGTATTGCGCTATGGAGGAAACCGGAAAGGAAGTCATTTACGGCTCATCTATAATTTTATGATCAAGCAGCCAGAAGAAGCGTATACAGAATTTGTCCAAAAAGAATATGGAAAAGGCGGTATTGGGTTACAGATTTCAGGCAGGGAGTATGCGGTCTGGTATGATGAATTAGGTATGCAGATTGCAGTGGGGCATACGGTACATGATACCGTATTAGATAAAGTATTCTTATCTTGGGAGGAAGCCAGTGGAAGAATACACCAGTTGCTCAGACAGGGAGAGTATGCACCACAGGTTGTCTTAGATGCTGCGAGAGAAAATGCGCTGAAAGAACATGCAGACGCTTTAATATATATGGAACGGGATATGGCAGAGGGCGTCGCAGAACTGGTATTTGAAGATACAGAAGTATTCCATAATACTTTTCCGACGGTTACAGAAAAGGTCTGTGCATTACTGGAGCAGCCGGGGTATTTGGCAGATTTGAATGAGCGATTGGAAGCGCTGGCAGAGTATTACCAAGAGGATAAAGAAATCATGCGCTTTCATTTTTACCGCCCGGACAAAGTTTTAGAACAGTTTCAGAAATTTGCAAAAGAGGCAGTTCCTTATCAGGCAAGAGAAGGGTTTGCTTGGGAGGAACATCCCATTTTTATTACACAAGATGAGATTGATGCGTTTTTAGTGGGTGGCGGCTCTTATCGTGATGGAAGGCTTAGTACCTATGCTTTTTTTATTCAGGATAAAAGCGAAAGAGAGAAAGCGGATTTTGTAAAGGAAAGTTATGGGATTGGCGGAAGAAGCCATGCCCTTTCCGGTGCAGATCACTCTCATGCGGATTATGATAGCAAAGGACTAAAGCTGGAAAGAGGTTCTTATAGCCACCCAGAAGCTACCGTATTTTTGAAATGGACACAGGTGGCAAAGCGCATTGAGTTTTTGATTGACCAGGATTTTTATTTAAAAGCGGCAGACTATACAAGAATGCCCTCTTATGAGAGAGAACAGATGGCGAACCGTATTGTTTCCTTTTACTATCGACTTCCAAAGGAGATTGAACGTCCGTTTTCAGACGGTTTTTTTGGGGAAGAAGAAAGACAGGAGTTACCACTTCTGTTAGAGCAGGAAGAAACAGCGGAAGAACTGGTTAAAAAAATGGACGAAGCCCTTGCAGCCTTACCTTTAGAATTTGAGAATTACGAAAAACGTGTAGAAACCCTTGCAATTCTTCATCAGTATATAGAAGGCACGTATACGCTGTTTCCGGAGCGACAAAAAGAAATATCTGTTGAGAATGAAAATCAACAATTATCCCTGTTTGATTTTATGCAGGAAGAGCCATTTGACATGGAAAAATTAGAAGAACAAAACTTATCACAGCCTGATAACGAAGTTGCCGATATGATAGATGTGATAGGTACAGATGGAGAAATTATAACGGCTGTTCCACAAAAACGAAATCAAACAAAAGAAGATACCATTCCACAGCAGAAAGAATATGCAAAAGAAGGGAATAACTTTCGGATTACAGATGATGCGCTGGGTGTTGGAAGTCCAAAAGAGAAGTTTCGTGGAAATATAGAAGCAATTTCTTTATTAAAAAAGCTGGAAGCAGAAAATCGTTTGGCAACACCGGAAGAACAGGAAATTTTATCCAGATATGTTGGCTGGGGTGGTCTTTCAGCGGCATTTGATGACAGAAAAGAAGAGTGGAGTCAGGAATATCAGGAGCTAAAAGGTTTACTGAGTGAAAGTGAATACAAAGAGGCACGTTCTTCTACGTTAAATGCTTTTTATACACCGCCTACGGTGATCAAAGCCATGTATCAGATTTTAGAAAATATGGGATTATCTACGGGAAATGTATTGGAGCCTTCCTGCGGCGTGGGAAACTTCATGGGACTTATTCCAGAGAATATGCAGGGCATTCAGATGTATGGTGTAGAATTAGATCCGATTTCTGGAAAGATTGCAGGTCAGCTCTATCAAAAGAACCGGATAGAGGTAAAAGGATTTGAAAAAACAGAATATCCGGAAAGTTTTTTTGACTGCGTGATTGGCAATGTGCCATTTGGAAATTATCAGGTATCAGACCGAAAATACGATAAGTATTCTTTGATGATTCATGACTATTTTATTGTGAAGTCTTTAGATTTGATACGTCCCGGAGGTGTAGTAGCAGTGATTACTTCCAGCAGGACGATGGATAAAGAAAGTGAAAAAGTGCGATTGCAGTTTGCAGAGAAAGCAGACTTATTAGGTGCAATCCGCTTGCCGGAAAATGCGTTTCGCAAAAATGCCGGAACAGATGTAGTATCCGATATTTTATTTTTCCAAAAACGGGATCGGGCAGTGCTGCAGAAGCCTTCTTGGGTGGAAGTGGGAGAAACCGAAGAGGGATATAAAATCAATTCTTATTTTGTAGAACATCCGGAAATGGTGCTGGGGGACTTTGCGCTTGAGAGCAATCAGTATGGAAGAATGGAAGTTACAGTAAAGCCGAGAAAAGAAACTTCTTTGGAAGAACAGTTAAAAGAGGTTATTCCTTTCATTCAAGGGCAGATTACAGTCAGAGAGTTTGACGAATTGGACTTAAATGAAACAGAAGACTCCATTCTGGCTGATCCGTCTGTGAAGAATTTCAGTTTTGCAAAGGTTGGAGAACAGGTGTATTATCGGGAAAATTCCAGAATGAACCGTATGGATTTACCTGCTGTGACAACAGAACGTGTCATAGGCATGATAGAGATTCGGGATATTACCAGAAAGTTGATTGACAGCCAGATGGAAGATGCCGGTGAGGAGGAAATCAAGAGTATTCAAAAGGAATTAAACCAAACCTATGATACTTTTACAGAAAAATATGGACTGCTCAACAGCGCTGCAAACCGTCGGGCATTTTCACAGGATAGCAGCTATTGTCTGCTTGCTTCTTTGGAATTTTTAGACGAAGAGGGAAAGTTAAAAAGAAAAGCAGATATTTTTCATAAGCGTACAATCCGAAAAGCAGAACCGATAGAGCGTGTGGATACTGCAAGTGAAGCACTTGCTCTGTCTTTGGCAGAACGTGCAAAAATAGATTTGTCCTTTATGACAGAACTGACAGGAAAGCCGGAGGCAGAGATTATTGAAGAATTAACCGGAGTTATTTTCCAAAATCCATTGACGGAAAAGTGGGAAACTTCAGATGAATATTTATCAGGGGATGTCCGGATAAAGCTGGAAGTAGCAAAACAATTTGCTGAAAATCACGATCGCTATCAGGTGAATGTGCAGGCGCTTGAAAAAGTGCAGCCAAAAGAATTGGAAGCATCAGAAATTGAAATCCGACTTGGTGCAACGTGGGTGGACGCAGAGTATATCACCGAGTTTATGGGAGAACTATTTCAGACGCCAGACTATTATCTTGGAAGCCGGATTGAAGTAAAATATGCTCCGGTAAACGGACAGTGGAATATTTCAGGGAAATCGCTGGATACGTATGGGAATACAAGGGTAACTGCTACCTATGGGACAGCCCGTGCAAATGCCTATCGTTTGCTGGAAGATGCGTTAAATCTGCGGGATACAAAGATTTATGATACCATACAGGACGCTGATGGAGAACACAGATTATTAAATAAGAAAGAAACTATGCTGGCACAGCAAAAGCAGGATATGATTAAAGAAGCCTTTAAGGAATGGATTTTTCGTGATATAGACCGAAGGGAAGCCTTGTGTAAGAAATATAATGAGATTTTTAACAGTGTCCGTCCCAGAGAATATGATGGAAGTCATATTCAATTTGTAGGAATGACACCGGAAATTACCTTGATGCCACATCAGAAAAATGCAGTAGCCCATGTATTGTATGGAGGAAACACATTGCTGGCACACTGTGTAGGGGCTGGAAAGACGTTCCAGATGATCGCAGCGGGAATGGAGAGTAAGCGGCTTGGTCTTTCGCAGAAAAATCTCTATGTTGTGCCGAATCATCTGACTGAACAGTGGGGGAGTGACTTTCTCCGGCTTTATCCGGGAGCCAATGTATTGGTAGCTACCAAGAAGGATTTTGAGCCGGCGAACCGAAAGAAGTTTTGTTCTCGGATTGCCACAGGAGATTACGATGCAATTATCATTGGACACAGCCAGTTTGAGCGTATTCCACTGTCAAAAGAGCGTCAGATGGCAATGATTGAACAGCAGATAGAAGAAATCATGCTGGCAATCAAAGAAGCACAGAGTGATGACAGTCCACGTTATAGCATAAAGCAGATGGAAAAAACGAGAAAAGGTCTGGAGAAAAGACTGGAAAAATTAAACGACGATACCCGAAAAGATGATGTGGTGACCTTTGAGCAGTTAGGGGTAGACAGGCTGTTTGTAGACGAGAGCCATTTTTACAAAAATTTGTTTCTTTATACAAAAATGAGAAATATTGCAGGGATTGCACAGACTGACGCACAGAAAAGTTCAGATATGTTTATGAAATGCAGATATATGGACGAACTGACGGGAGGAAAGGGTGTTACTTTTGCCACAGGAACCCCCGTTTCGAATAGTATGACGGAACTATATACCATTATGAGGTATTTACAATATGATACTTTGCAAAAGTTACAGTTGGGACATTTTGACTCTTGGGCGGCAACTTTTGGGGAAACAGTGACAGCAGTAGAATTGTCACCGGAAGGAACGGGCTATCGTGCAAAAACACGGTTTGCCCGCTTTTTTAATCTTCCGGAGTTGATCTCTCTTTTTAAAGAAAGTGCGGATATTCAGACTGCAGATATGCTGCATTTACCTGTGCCGGAAGCAGAGTATATCAATGAAGTGCTAAAGCCAAGTGAAGAACAACAGGAATTAGTGGCAGCGTTTGGGGAACGTGCGGAAATTGTAAGAAGTGGAGGTGTGGACGCTTCCGTTGATAATATGCTTAAAATCGTGCGCTGCTAAGCGCAAAAGTATATCTCCCCCGCAGGGGGACATTATTAAAAGTAAATAATGGGAACAACCAACCTACCTGGAGAGGAAACTCAAAGGGGACAATCGCATGTTGGTAAAGCGGATAAGGAGTTAATCGCAATACTTCGATGCTCCGCAAGTTCCGTATCCTATGGTTAAAGCTATACTGCCTGAACCTTAGTTCCGACTTGGTGCAAAGCATCGCCCATCGGAAAGCGATTGATACCGATGTCATTGTATGCTCGTTGTTGTTGATTTTGGACGAGTAACTTTTTGCAATGAAAGAGCGCACAGTGAGTGCGAATAAAGGGACGAACAAGGAACCTAAGGGATACTCGATACGTATACTTTTGACGAATAGCAGGATTGCCTAAAGGGGGAGACCCCCATGGTAACGGAGTCACCATAGTAGTCCGAGCAAGGGAAAGCCTTGTACATGGCGAAGGGTGACAGGTAATTTCGATTAGTTAGAAAGGAGTAGGTGCGTGAGATGCGTACAGCCAAAACTGTTTTAACGGTCATTCAAGAACGTGGAAAACAAAAGAAACCTATTGAAAGAGTTTACAAGCTCTTATTTAACCGTGAATTATATCTGAATGCCTATGCTAAGTTATACCCGAATAACGGAGCAATGACAAAGGGTGTTACAAATGAAACGGTAGATGGAATGTCCATTCAGAAAATAGACAGAATGATTGAAATACTCCGTGAGGAGAAATATCAATGGAAACCAGCAAGACGGGAATATATCAAAAAGAAAAATGGTAAGAAGCGTCCGCTGGGGATTCCTGTATGGGGAGATAAAGTATTGCAGGAAGTAATGCGTCAGATTTTAGAAGCGTATTATGAGCCACAGTTTAGTGAACATTCCCATGGTTTTCGTCCAAACAGAGGATGTCATACAGCACTACAAGAAATACAGGTATGGAAAGGAACTCGCTGGTTTATTGAGGGAGACATTTCTCAATACTTTGATACAATCGACCATAAAATTTTACTGGAAATACTTGCAAGAAATATTCATGATGGAAGATTTATCCGTCTGGTATCGAATATGTTAGAAGCTGGATACTTGGAAGAATGGAAATTCAAGCAGACAATCAGCGGTGTGCCTCAGGGCGGAGTTATCAGTCCGATACTGGCTAATATTTATCTCAACGAATTTGATAATTGGATTGAAGAAGTCTTAATCCCAAAATACACAAAAGGGAAAAGGCAGAAATCTAATCCAGAATATAACAAGTTGACCGCTGAAATCCAAAAACTCAGAAAGGAGGGAGATGCAAAGACAGCCCATCAGCTTGTGGTTGAACGCAGAAAAATACCTTCTGTTAATACGCAAGATGAGAATTATCGCAGATTGCGCTATGTGAGATATGCGGATGATTTTCTACTTGGATTCACTGGCTCTAAAGCAGATGCAGAAGAAATAAAAGAAGAAATAGGAAGATTTCTAAAAGAGAAATTAAATCTGATAATGTCAGAAGAAAAGACTCTAATAACAAATGCAGGCAGTCAGGCGGCAAAGTTTCTTGGATATGAAATCAAAGCACAAAGGGTCAATGACTATATTGACCCAAAGGGGCGCAGAGGAGCAAATGGAGCAATCGCACTATTAGTCCCTGCAAAAGTAATTGAAGAAAAATGCAAGAAATATATGAAACGTGGAAAAGCAACTCATAGGAATAATCTTCTGCAAGATGATGATTTTTCTATTGTACAGACATATCAGCAAGAGTACAGAGGACTGGTGCAGTATTATATTCTCGCACAAAATTTGTCTTGGTTCTCGAAGTTGTACTGGTATATGGAAACTTCATTATTGAAAACTCTTGCGTGTAAACACAGGTCATCTATCAATAAGCAAAAGGCTAAGTATAGAACAACCATAACAAGTACAAGTGGAAAAACAGTTCCGTGTCTGCAAGTTGTAGTAGAACGTCCTAATAAAAAGCCATTAGTTGCGACATGGGGAGGAATTTCTCTTGTGCATAAACGAAAAGCTGTTATAGAGGATATACCATACAAGGTATATGGTGGGCGAACAGAATTAGTTAAAAGACTGTTGGCAGAGAAGTGTGAATTATGTGGAAGTACTAAAAATATAGAGGTACATCATATAAGAAAACTTGCAGATTTAAAGAAGAAAGGACAGGCAGAAGTACCTAAATGGGTACAGATAATGTCTGCCAGAAAAAGAAAAACGCTTGTGGTATGTCGGGAATGCCATGTAGCAATCCACAATGGTAATATAACCAAAAGTTCTTGAAATGGAATTACTGGGGAGCCGGATGATGCGAAAGTATCACGTCCGGTTCTGAGGGGGGATAACGGAAAAGGAGCCATTGCTACCTCGCCGGTATCCTACCCGACACTAATGATGGACGAAAATGTGCGTTGGATCAGCGTCTTATCAATGACATGCTTCCAGATTATGAAGACAGCAAGATTAACCGTTGTGTGGAAAATACTTTTTCTATTTGGGAAGAAACAAAGGAGCAGCTTTCTACACAGCTTATTTTCTGTGATTTATCAACACCAAAAAGTGACGGTTCTTTTAATGTATATGATGATATTCGGGAAAAACTGGTAACAAAAGGGATACCAAAAGAGGAAATTGTGTTTATTCATGAAGCAGGAACGGAAACAAAAAAAGCAGAACTTTTTGCAAAAGTGCGTTCCGGTCAGGTCAGGGTTTTACTGGGTTCTACCCCGAAATTAGGGGCAGGTACAAACATTCAAGATCGCCTGATTGCCCTTCATCATTTAGATTGCCCCTGGAAGCCCGCAGATTTGGAACAACAGGAGGGAAGAATCTTGCGGCAAGGCAATCAAAATAAAAAAGTAAAGATTTTCCGGTATGTGACAGAGAATACCTTTGATGCGTATATGTGGCAGATTTTGGAGAATAAACAGAAATTTATTTCCCAGATTATGACAAGCAAATCCCCTGTTCGTGCCTGTGAAGATGTCGATGACACAGCATTGTCGTATGCAGAAATTAAGGCACTGGCAACAGGAAACCCTTATATCAAAGAAAAAATGGATCTGGATATACAGGTAAGTAAATTGAAATTATTAAAAGCAAACCATACCAGCCAGAAATATAAACTGGAAACGGATATTGCAAAGAATTATCCAATGCAGATTGCAACACAGAAAGAACGCCTTGCGGGGCTTCGTTCCGATGCAGAAGCCGTCCGTCCTATTTTTGAGAACGAAGATTTTTCCATGATTGTTTCCAATAAAACCTTTACGGATAAAAAAGAAGCAGGAACCGCACTTTTGGCAGCATGTGAAGGACTAAAAGCTATTCATACAGAGGGAAAAATAGGAACGTTTCATGACTTTTCTTTATACGCAAAATTTGATGCGTTTAATCAACGGTACATTATGACCATTAAGAGAAAATGCAGTTATCTGATTGAGATGGGAAAGGATATTCTTGGAAATTTACAGCGTATCAGTAATGCGTTAAGTGGAATTGAGAAGAAAATGGAAGAAACAGAGCAAAAATTGGAAACACTGCAGAAGCAGTTGGAAACAGCACAGGAGGAAGCTGCGAAGCCTTTTCCAAAAGAAAAGGAATTGCAGGAGAAGATGGAAAGGCTTGCAGAACTGAACTCCCTTTTGAATATGGATGAAAAGGAAATGCCGCAAGATCAGGAGAAAGAAGTAGATCAGGTGGCAGATTTGCCGAGAAGGTCAGTCAATTATACAGGCAGAGTGTCAGAAGGTCGAAAAGGGAAAATAGAAAAATCTTCAGTGCTTGGCAGATTGAAAACCACACAAAGAAATATGGAAAAAGGCTGGAAAAACAGAAATATGCAGAAGAAAAAGCAGGAACAGCAGTTATAAAGAGGAAGTCCCGTCAGGAAACTGGCGGGACATTTTTACTATGGAGGATTTGTCTATGGCAGGAAATAGAGAGCAGCAAATGTATGAAATTACGAAGCAGTTGGAAGAAGGCGTAAAAGCGTTATTTACCTCAGAACGGTATACAGAATATTTAAAAACCATGTCAAAATTTTATAATTACAGCTTTAATAATACGGTTTTGATTGCATTGCAAAGACCAGAAGCAACTTTGGTAGCGGGATATTCTGCATGGCAGAAAAATTTTCATCGTCAGGTGAAAAAGGGAGAGAAAGGAATTCAGATTATTGCTCCTTCACAGAGGAAAGAAAAGGAACTGGTGGAAAAATTTGATCTGGAAACAAATGAGCCGATTTTGGGACCGGACGGGCAGCCAGAAACAGAAGTAGTGGAGCATGTCGTTTCTGATTTTCGGGTAGTTCGTGTATTCGATATATCACAAACGTTTGGAGAGCCTTTACCGGAAATTGCAATACCGGATTTAACAGGGCAGGTACAAAATTTTCCCTTGTTTTTACAGGCAGTCAGAGAATTATCCCCTGTTCCTATCCGCTTTGGTGAAACAGAAGGAGAAGCAAAGGGGTATTACAGCAATAAAAAGAAAGAGATTGTTGTGAAAGAAGATATGAGTGAAAGCCAGACGATAAAAACACTTATTCACGAAATTGTCCATGCAAAGCTGCATGACAGGGAAGTATTGGAACAGACGGGAGAAGAAAAAGATCAGAGAACAAAGGAGATAGAGGCGGAAAGCATTGCCTATACGGTGTGTCAATATTTCGGACTGGATACTTCTGATTATTCTTTTCCTTATATTGCGGGGTGGAGTGACAATCTGAAGATGTGGGAGCTGAGGACATTCATGGACGCAATACGAAGAACAGCAGGAGAGTTTATCAAGGAACTGGAAGAAAAAATGAAAGAATTGGAAACAGACAGAGGTGAGAGAGATGGTATTCAGAACGAAAAAGAAATAAAAATTGGTATGGATACCAAAGCGGTGGAACTGGAACAGCATGAAGGATTATGGCATACGGTAGAAGAAGTGAAAATTGAGAAGGAACATTTCTATCTCATGGAGCATAACGAATATGGAGCTTCGGTTGCGCCAGTTCTGGTAAATGGAGATGGTAAAGTGATCGCACAGGATTTGGAAAATGGTCTGGATCAGGAGGCTATGAAAGCAATCAGAGAGTATTTGGAAGAAAAAGAAACTGACAAAAAGCAGGAGAAGGTGGAAATTTCAAATGCAAGTTTATTCGACGAAGCAGAAAGAGAAGCAGCTTATCAGATAGAAGCAACGGGACAGTTTTTCTTTATTCAGGAAACAGAGGAAGGGTATGATTATACCTTTTACAATCAAGAGTTTCAAGAATTAGATGGAGGGGTATACGATACCTTTGATGTTACACTTCAAGAAGCAGCGAAAACATTGCTATTGGAGGAAGGGGCAGATTTGACTGCATGTAGAAAGATCGATAGTGAAATGCTTCAGGAACAGGTTGAACGGGCAGAATATTTTCCGCAGAAGTCGTATGAGGCATTAAAACCCCTGATGGAGAGTGAAGAAAATAACGTGGCTTTCCGATCCGGATATGGGTATGTGATGTTACAGAAAATTTCAGAAGGCTATGAATGTATCATCTATGACCAAGCGTTTCGTGAGATTGGTGGACAGTTTTACGAGAATATAACTGCCTCTAAAGAAGAGGTTTTTTCCCAGATATTTCAAGAGGAAGGAATAGGTGAATTGCCTTGTGAGCCATTTTCCTATGAAGAACTTAAAAAATCTGTAATACAAGGGGAGAAAAAGAGATTGTATGAAGGAGAACTGACACCAACTTCACAGATTGGTATTCGGGAAGAAAAACTGTTGCATGGTGAGAGCCGACAGAACATTGAAGAAGCGATACTTTGTTACGCACAGGCAGAACTGGAAGAGGATGGGTACGAAGAAATCACTTTATTGGCAGCAAGGGTATATGGAAGCCGTACAAGAGAAACTTTGTATAGGGAAGACTCCGATCTTGATGTGGCGCTTTCTTATACCGGGGACATCAGGGAAGATGCCTTTTTTAATCTGCTTCAGGAAAATGGAATGAGGATTGCCGGATTGAAAATTGACATAAATCCCATTTCATTGGAAAAAACCGGGACAATGCAGGAATACATAAAGCGTGCAGAACAGTATCTTGACGAAAGAGAAGCAGAAAAGCAGGGACAGATACCACAGGAAACGCTACACGAACCCCGAATTTCTTTCTATGCTGCAGAATGTATGGAATTTCCTTCTATGGGGGAATATTATGAAAATCTGACATTGGAAGAAGCCGTAGAAAAATACAAAGCGATTCCGGCAGACCGCATTCATGGGATAAAAGGAATTGGATTTTGCCTGAAAGACGGCAGCATTTATGATGGAGAATACGAATTGATGTCTGGAGGGAAAATTTCTAAAGACTTGATTGACTTAGTCCCCCATTATAAGGAAAGTCCGTTGGTACAAAAAGCAATGAGAGATTTAGAAAGAATCTTGGCAGAAAAACAACGGGAAAATACAGCGGAGCAGACAAAAACAGAGGGAACAATGGGAAGAAAAGTTTCTGTGCTAAAAGCCTTAAAGGAGCGTAAAGAACTGTTAAAGAAACAGGAGAAAAAAGAAGAAACGTCCCATACTCGTAAGAAAGAAGCAGAATTGTAATGAAAAAATGGAAATACAGGAGAAACGGTTATGGCAGGTAATCAATTTGCAGTGTATCAGCTTAGAGAAATCCCCGAAAACAGAAAAAAGCGTTTTCGTTCTTATGCAGAATTACAAAAAGAACATATCCAGATACGCTATACAGATTATAAACAAGTATATAGAAGCTGGATGCGGTACGATGAAACACCGGATAATATCCGAAACCGTTTGACAAAGCAGTTACCGAAAAAATTTTCCGGACATGCTCTAAGCATTGGGGACGTGCTGATTTTAGATAAGAATGAGGAAGCAGCAGCCTATTATTTGGAAAAAGAGGGCTTTACTGTTTTAGATGATTTTATTCGGAATGGTTCTTCCAATACGTTGATTTCTCTTGCCACTACTAATTTTCAGCTTGAAGGGAAAGAAGGAAGATGGCTTGCTTTCGATAATCTGGTGGTGGAAGGAAAAGAATTTTTCCTAATGGAGCATACGACATACGGGAAAAATGCTGCTTGGGTAGTGGTAGATGGAACTGGAAAGTTAATCGTGGATCAGGTTACGGCAGGATTTGACGAAACCGTCAAAGAACAGATCGTTTCCTATCTGCACCCGCAAGAAAAAAGAGGGAAACCTGTATTGGAAAACTGGCAGAAATCCTATGAAAATGGAGAATATTTAAGAAGTGCAGAGATTACAGAAGAACAAAATTATAATATGATTGATGGAAGAATGAATAATCTGCCAACAAAGCCCCGTAAGATCGGAACCCGAACTTCTGTGTTAGACCGTCTGCATTTAAAACAGGCAGCTTTAAATGCGAAGAACTTGCCACAATCGGTTATGGAGAATGAGATAGAGCGGAAAAGGAAATAAAAAGAAGGGGAAACTTGAATTTGTGTATTCAGGCTTCCCTCGTTCTTTTTATAGTTCTTTTAATATGGAGGCATATTTTGGGCGTTCTGCTTCTGGAATTTTCAGAGCTGCCATAGCCTCTTCGGTAGTCAAGTTTAGTGTTTCCATTAGATTGCGGATACTGTCTAAAGTATTTCGTTCAGTAGTGCTTTCAACAATTCCCTGACTTAAGTTACACATCAGCGACACCTCTCTTTTCAAATTCTGCGTCATTGCAATATCAAAATCATCATGGAGAATTCTTTCTTTTTCCTTCGGTGTTGTTTCTGAAGAAAGCAGAACATTTAATAATTTTAAAACTCCGTGATAATTCTCACTGTCCGGTTTGCCGAGGCAAATCATAACAGCAGACATCAAATCATAATTTTCCACTTTTTCGGTAACATGTCCCACAAGCGATTTTTCTGCAATGTAATATTGGGTAATAGTATTTTCTCTGGATTTTGGTGGATTCATACAAATCCAGATGGAGTAGACTTTGCGAATTTTATCGTACTGTGCAGATGAAAATACAGTACCATATTGAGCAGAAATCATACGACTGCAATAGTATATGCTGCGTTTAAGCAACGGATAACCGGGATAAAAATTGTTTTGTGCTTCTACATTGATAATTAAACGGATGAACTCACCAGACTTTGGTGCAGTTGCTGTGAAACGAATATCGTAGGTAATCGTTCCTTCCGTAATGGTTTTATCTTCTGTGCGTTCTCCCTTGATTAAAGAGGGATTGGTCTGATCAGGCAGAACCGGAACTTCTGCGACTTGCGGTTCACCTTCAATATATTTTTCAATGATTTCTGAAATGCTGCATTCCCGATATTCTTCTAAACAATTCTTCATAATCCAAGCAAGAATGATTTTTTCAGAAAGCAACCGTTTACAAGCAGAGTCATAATCTGAATTGATTCCTGCAGTACGAATTGTTTGCGATAGCGTTGTTTCCAGTTCCACTAAATCACCACCTTTTCTATCTTGCCTTTAGTATAAAGCACATCACAAAAGAATACAACAAAAATAGAAAGAAATTTTGGAACATAAGGGTTAGCGTGGTGGTATATCCTTTTCAGAATTCTTTTCAAAATCAGACTTTCCATGAAGAATCATCTCTACATTTTTACATACAGTCTGCAATTCTTTTTCGTATTGTTTTCTTTTTTGATATTCCTGACGCTGTATATTTTTTATGGAAAGCAGTTTTTCTTTTTCAGATTTTAATAATTTCATAGAAAGCAATGTTTCATTTTTTGAGTGTTGCTTTAAGAAATTTCGGGCAGTTTCATAAAGTGTAATTTCTGACAGATGTTCCTGTCGGAATTGTTTTTTATTTTTTGCGTGTAAAAATTCCCTGTAAACAGATTTGTTTGCAAGATATTGCCCGGTGTAATGAATTTGTTCATTGATCCTTTTCAATTCCTGTTGTGTGAAACGGAGGTTTTTTCGACAGTTGGCAGTTTCCGACTGTGATGTAGTAAGTGCAGTCATCAAATCATCTTCTGTGGAATAGCCACGTTCCTGTACATAAGCAATGGTTTTTGCCATTTGCTGTAAATTGGAAAGCTTTACTTTTCTGGCATAAACCGAATTATTCTGTGCTTTGACACGTTGCTGAAGATCTATGACAAGCCGCAGGTCTGATTTTATAAAACAGAAATCTGGAGTTTCTTTTTCTTCCGTAACAGTAGAAGCAGAATGAGGAGTGAAAAGTTCTGAGCCAGTGTGAGATTGCATTTGGGGTTCTTTCCTCTTTTCCCAAATGGAAAGCAGATAATCTTCTGTGTAATGGAAACCTAGTGTTCTTCCAGTAATGAACTTGCTTCGTTCCGGGTGCAGATAGCTGAAACGTCCTCTGCTTACTTTTAAAATAATCTGATAGTTTTTCAAAAGCGTCGCTTGAAATTCTTCGATATTGCAGGAAGAAGCAGCGGCGTATTTAATAGCGGTTCTTAGATATTCCTTTTGCGTTTGAAAAACAGTTTTGCGTGGGGCAATTCCTTTGGACAACATTTCTTTATTCAGAGCGTCCAGCTTTTTCTGCCCAGTGTGCTTTGCACGATACTCTCTGTCTGTGATTTTTTTCTCTGCCGGAGAAAGTAAATCCACCTGATGTAAATGTTCTCTATGGCAAATATCCATAAGTGAGCGTTTTAAATAAATAAGATAAGTCGGTGTTAGATGATGCTTGTATCCGGCACGGGCATCGCAGGGACGTTCCATAAATGTCTGGCGCTCTACATCATATTTTCTTAGGCTGTTGATTACAATATGTACATGAATGTTTCCGCTTTCATTATTTCCGTCTGTATGGGTACATACAAGAGCCTGATGTCCCGGAAAATTTTTTTGAGCATACTCTAATCCGAGTTGTTGCGCCTTTTCTCCGGTTAATCTATGATCTTCGGTATCTTTTGGATCAAAGCTAAGAATATAGTGGTGAGATTTGATTTCATCAAAATTTTGGTTTTTATGATATTGTGCGTTTGATTCTTTACATTCCAAATCAAAAGAGAAGGGATCGCAGTTGATACCGTCAATGTAATATTCCTTTCTTGGAATGAGTTCTCCATTTTCATCAAGGATTGGCTTTTTCGTATGTTCATCATGCTGAAATAGAAGATAACGTTGTGCCTCTCCGTAGTCCATATTTTTAATTGCAATATGCTTAAGAATTGCCATATTCATTACCTCTTGAATAAGTAGGGGCAGATATATTTTGGGAAGAAAAGTTTCCGGCAAGTTTTAAGACTTCGTATTTCATTTCATAGATTTTAGAAAGACTCTGCTGGAGTGATTTTTGTACTTCCTGTGAATGAATACCGCCGCTATTGAAGTACCGGGCAATCTGATTTAGATTGCTTCCTATTTTTCCAAACTCGGCAATCAATTTTTTTAATTCCGGCAGATCAGCCACCAGTTCATATTTTAGAATTGTTCTTTTGTTCATAATTTGTCTACGGGCAAATTCCGCCAAAGGCAGATTTGCGGCTTTTGCCTGAGAAGATATAATTTCGTATTCTGTATCAGTAAGACGCAGCATAATTTGATGTGTATGCCGTAATGCTTTTTCTTTTTTTGGTCTTGCCATAGTATAAAATCTCCTTTTATAAAAATTCTATTTATATATAAGCCGATAGAGGGAACTGTATTGGAAAATATAAAATCACTGTGAAAATAGTTTGAAAACATGATACAATAGAAAAAATAATTGTATGGAGGTTAACTATGCCAAGAGGAAGAAAAAAACAGAATGTGCTTACTTTGGAGGAGCAGCTTGTAACAGTAAACGAAAGAATTCAGGAAGTAGAGAATGAATTGAAGCAGCTTCGTTCTCAAAGAAAAGAAATTCAGACGAAAATTGAGGAACAGGAAAAGGAAACATTGTTCCGGGCGGTAGTTGCTTCGGGAAGAACCGTAGAAGATGTTCTTGCAATATTAGAAGCCCAAGATCAGAAAGAAGAACAGTAATTTAGAAAAAAGATGTTTATTGCTATGAAAAGTGTAGCAGTAAACATCTTTTTTATTACCGTGATGGAACAATCAAGCTGCGACTATCAAGATAGGAGCTAATATACATATTTGAAAAATATGATGTCGAGGGTATGGGGAGCGAAATCCCCATCAAGTTTGCCGAGTAGGAAAAAGTCACGGAGTGAGTTTTGAGTTACTCAGGCGAAACTTGCTCTTTAAAATGTGGAGATTTAGAAAATGTTACATGTATATTCGATAAAATTACATTAAGATAAAAGCACATATACTTTCTGTTATTATAGGATTCAGAAAGAGTGCTGTGGATTTAAAAGCACATTTCTGAAAAATATGCGATGATTACATAGAAAGAGAGGAGGTTTATACCATGACGAATCCTGAAATGACAACTTTGGACATTGGCTGCTGGGGCTGCTTAGGCTGCGCATCTTGCGGTATTGGAGTTTCACTGCTCTCCGCACTGTCAGGCGCAAACGTAATTTAATGTGAAATGTAAAAAGAGAGGAGGTCTATACCATGACGAATCCTGAAATGACAACTTTGGATATTGGCTGTTGGGGGTGCTTAGGCTGTGCATCTTGCGGTATTGGAGTTTCACTGCTTTCCGCACTGTCAGGCGCAAATGTAATTTAATGTGAAATGTAAAAAGAGAGGAGGTTTATACTATGACAAATCCTGAAATGACAACTTTGAGCATTAGCTGCTGGGGCTGCTTAGGCTGTGCATCTTGCGGTATTGGAGTTTCACTGCTTTCCGCACTGTCAGGCGCAAATGTAATTTAATGTGAAATGTAGAAAGAGAGGAGGTTTATACCATGACAAATCCTGAAATGACAACTTTGGGCATTAGTTGCTGGGGCTGCTTAGGCTGCGCATCTTGCGGTATTGGAGTTTCACTGCTTTCCGCACTGTCAGGTGCAAATGTAATTTAATGTGAAAGCAACAGCGAAATAAAGAATCAGGTTATTATCTTCGGGTAATAACTTGATTCTTAAAATAAAAGGAGAAAACTATGAGTGAATATTTATGTTGGAACCGGAAATTGAGAATTATTAGATATCCAGGAGATATAATAAACTTATCTATGGATACAAATAAAAATAACCATCACATAATGAAAGAAGATATTCAGCAATATAGAGTGAATGAAACAGCAGTAGAAATCATGAGATTAGTAAATGGTAAAAATACATATGATGATATTGTTGCAGCATTATGTGATAAATACAAGGAGGAGGAAGCTTCTGTACAGAAAAAACTAAATAGCTTTCTTGAAACGATTTCTAATCAGTACGGACTAAAAGTCGTTACTCAGAATGAACCAATGGAACGAAACATAGTAGAAATGAATAAAGATGTTGTTTCTCCTATGGTGGCGTCTATTGAAATAACCAATAAATGTAATATTCGTTGTGTTCATTGTTATGGCGATTTTGGAGAAATACCGTGTGAAGTAATGGACTTAAATGTAGTTAAGAAAATTTTAGGTGACTTACATGATATTGGTATTAGGATCGTTGAAATCACAGGTGGTGAGGCTACAACGCATCCAAAAATTGAAGAAATTGTAGAATATGCTCTTGAATTGGGATTTGAGCAGGTATCATTGTTGACAAATGGAGTTAGGATAAGTGATAAATTAATTCAAATATTAGAAAAGAATAAAGACAGAGTGTATGTTCAAATTGATCTGCATAGTCTTAATGAGGAATACTTTTCTTGGTTCACTAAAACTCCGAATGTTTTAGAAAAAGTAAAATATAATATTGTTGTACTTGCCAACAAAGGTATACTAATGCGAATTGCCACTATCTTAACACCTAAGAATATTGATGAACTTGTGGATATTGCAGATTGGGTACATAATTTAGGAATAGCGAGATATGCAATAAGCCCAGTTGTATCATTAGGCAGAGCGAACGATGGTAATAAAGAATTATATTTGAATGCGAACGAAGCAAAAAGGGCAGAGGAACAGCTACAGAAAATTGTGACTAAATATGATAATTTTCTGAATATCATAACAAGTGATTATGATAAGCAAATCAATTGTGGCTGTATAACATCTCATGTTGTAATAGACTCAAAGGGACATATTAAAATATGCACTATGGATAATTTGTCTTACTGTAATGGAAGTATAGGGAATGTTATCCAAGACGATATAAAAAGTATATTTGAAAAAAATGCTGAATTACTTAATATGCTTTATATGATGAAAGCACCGAAAATTAATTCGGCAGAATGTCAAGGGTGTAAAAATGCAGGATTTTGCAATGGCTGTCTATTGAGGGGGATAATTAAAGCTAAGGAAATGAAAGAGGAGTGTTTGTGGTATAAGAACATTGTCCCACAAAATATAAAGGAAAGATTTGCATTTTAAAAAGAATATGTGAGAGGAAAGTATGACTATGAAAACCTATACTAATCTTAAAATCCTTTTTCCATATATTAAAAAATCAAAGAGATATTTGATTTTTGGAATTATGGGAATTTTAATTGCATCAGCAATAGTGGCACCAGTTCCATATTTTATCGGAAATGTACTGGATGTATTAGTAAAAGAAAATGTAACATTTTCAGATCTATAAATGAGCAAGTTCGTGATTTTGCATAAAAGAAAGACACCTCGATTCCA
>ERZ791809.427-NODE-427-length-30902-cov-6.560249_pt1 | contig 30902 bp, 31 predicted proteins | sample MGYA00509946_ERZ791809 | MGnify/ENA primary metagenome ERZ791809 (study PRJEB30046, sample SAMN00791993) | human gut metagenome | study: EMG produced TPA metagenomics assembly of the A metagenome-wide association study of gut microbiota in type 2...
CCATCTGAGAGGTGTAGGAGTTCTCGTTGTCGTACCAAGACACGACCTGAACCTGGTAGGTGTCGTCGTAGCTACGCTAGTTTTTCGCACACTTTTTGTAGTCGTTCATAATTTTGAAACAACAGTTACAGTACCACAGCGCACAGTTGTCGTACCAAGCACGGCTTGTTCGTACCACTATTATACCACGTTTCAGCGTTATTTTCAAGTTTTTCTTATTTCTTTTTCGGGTGGTATATTCATGCGAGCGATCGCGCATATTCTCATCCGTCATTCTTCGGAGAGCCCGGGGCCCGGGGACCTCCGCCGGGGCGTCTGCCCTGCCCAGGTACTCTCCTCTGCCAGTGGTCTTGCGGCTTTGAGGGGTGATATCGGGGTGGATTTTATGGAGGTGAGCAGATACCAGATGGCTGTGTAGCAGGTTGTTTGTGGTCCTTCCTGCACTTTCCCGGCGGTTTTGGGATTGAAATTTCACCGGACGTGTTTTTGAAAGGTACGGTGGGAGAAGGAGGATATTTGTTCGATATAGAACAGTCAACAATAAAAGACGTCATCCATCCTTAGAATGTCACATCTGCCGACCAGCTCTTTTCATCTTCCCATTCACTTTATCCGGCATATCAATGAGTCCGAATCGGTAGAACATTCCATAAATATAAGTCACGCCTCGGATGTCGCCCAGAGCTTTTGGCCTATCCACCACCGCTCCCACCTCTTTTATATTGTTCAGTGCCAGCAATACCGAACTCCATGCCAGGCTTTTACTATTTTCCCGGCGGTCGATCCAAAGCTCTTTTGTGTATTGGCCATTCCGACCTTTTCGTATTTCATAGGTAAAGGGTAAGCCGGAATAGGTTTTGAACCGCACTCCAGAATAAAGCAGAACCACTTCCCACAAATGCTCCTCTGTCGGCTCGGTTCGCAGTTTTCTTACTGCTCTGTATCTCCGCTGCCGCTCTGCTCCCACGCTGATTTTTTCCACGGGTGCCTCCCTTGGAAAGTACACGCCCTTTTCGTATGGCAGGTACGAGGTGACGGAGGCTCTGGACAACTTAAGGGATGATGCGGTGGAGAGAACTGCATCCTTGTAACCCTGTGTTTCTCTATAATTACTAAAGGTACGCCACACCATCTCCGCTACGTCTGATTCATAGATCCCGGCTGTGATGAGCAGCTTCCGGACCTTGATAGGATTCAGATTCAAGGCATCGGCAATGGATTGGAGGGAGTGATTTTCTTTATAAAGTGCGGTTGCTGCGTCCATCTGCTGGGCTAGATTCTTGTCGGCACTGTAACCCGGTTTTGATGGCTTTCGCCCACCGCCGGGCTTGCGTGTTTCTGCCATAATGCACCTTCCTCCTATTATTTGCGTTATAAACTATATATTCCGTCCTAAAAACACCGTGTGAACTACTGGGGTTCAGTTTGCCCACACGGCGTATTGCTTTATTTCAGCTTTTCGAGAATCTCATCTGCGCTCATTCCACTTGCAAGCAGCTTCTTTAGCACAACTTCAGCCTCTGCTTTCTTTGCTTCCTCTGCGGTCTTAGCATCTTCCTTTGCCTTCTTCGCTTCCAGGGATGTCACTTCTTTTTCGGCCTTCTTCAGAGCAGTTTTCTTCTCTTTCAGGTCAGCCTTCAAAGTGTCAATGTTTGCGGTGATGGAAGCGATCTCAGCAGTCAGAGAGGCAATAGCTTCCTGCTTCTCTGCGATTTGAGATGCGTAGTCGGTATGGGTAGTTTTAGGACGGTTTTTGCTGCCTTTCGTTCTGGGCATATGTATGTACCTCCAATATCTATGACAAAACAAAAATACAAAAATAAGTGGACATAGAGGATTCGAACCTCTATCCTCCCCTTCATAAACGTACAACTTGTATTAAGTTATGCGCTTATGAAGGGGGATGCTCTACCATTAAGCCAATGTCCATATGGAATTATACCACAAAATGCGATATGGATTCAATAAGCCTAGAGTCATTCACATTAATCGGATATATCTGGGAAAGAAAATTTAATATTCTTGCCTTCTTTTTTCCCTCTGAATCATTAGAAAGAATAAAGCTATTAATTTTCGTTCTATAATTTTCTAGAACCGCATCCCAATCATACTTACTATCCTTATATATTCTGTCACATATCGTTCTTGCTGCTCTTGAAAATAACACCTGATCATCAAAATTAAGATTTGTAAAATCGTTGGGTGCATTTAAATGTCCCCTGATATTGGATACTGCTAAATCATCAGTTAAATTATTCAATTCAGTTTTCGCTTGCCTTAACTCGACTCTGCCCGTACCACAATGTACAATTTCATTCCTCGCCAACCTGTAATAGTTACAAATAAAGTAAAGCTGCTTTACATCGTGTGGGATTCGATTACCGTAGCAAATATTTAGAATCCATTTCAACCGGTTATCATCATCTTCTGCGCTGTAATTTTGACCACGAGCCGGACTCCCCGGAAGGAGACGGTATTGTACGAGAAAGTGTTCCACACACGAGTGAACCCCAATGATATAGCCATTAGCAATTCGTGTAAGGTAATCTTCTGGCAAAGTCGCAATCGATAGCCCCACCATTCCTGCTTGTTCCTGAAAGTTATCATTTCCATGATCCAACTGAAAAATCCTTGCCGCCAGCTCTATATATTGGTTTGTGACATTCGCATATCCAAGTTCATTTTTCAATTCTGTAAGGATGTTCATAATAACAACTCCCTAAGTTTTTTCTCACATCTTCGCCAATCATAATAGATCGTTGCCTGCTACTCACCACGGAGAGGTGTGCAAAGTTTCGAGCAGCGTAGGGAGCTACCGTTCCCAGCATATCACAATTTCAACCCTTTTTACAGACGCTTTCTTACCTTCATCACCGCACAGTACATCAATCCGCCTAGCACTCCGCCGACTGTGTTATAGAAGATGTCCGATAGCTGGAATGTACCCAAGCGAAGCAATAATTGTAGCATCTCTATGCTTACAGAAAAGATAAATGCTATTTTACCGCTTTGCCACAGTATCTTCTTCAAGCCTTTCTCCATCTTCTCCTGGAACGTCCACATAACCACACTACTAAACGGCACCATCATGATCACATTCTCAATACACTCCGTTGTCAGCTTCTGCTCGCCGTTTACTGTCTCCCAGATGCCCCATCCGCCCATGACATCGGATAAAGGATTCATCCACAGGTTCCGGTTTAACAGGGTCCGGAACAGAATAAGTGAAGTCACAAAGGCCAGAAAGAATAGTTTCCGAAAGAACACACTCTCCTTGAATTTCTGATACCATGTCACTATGGCACTCTTCCAGCCTTTTCCTGCTGCGGTAGGCTCATACGCATACAGGTAGAAAAACATAGCAAGAAAAGAAAGCAAGAGCGAGAATCCAAACGGTTCATAGAGAGCAGTTAGAATGTTTGTGAGGATTTTGGCTAATACTTCAAGCATATTCATTATAGATTGCTGAACAGGTCAGCCTTGTACACTCCGTTCTCCAGCATCTTCTTGAAGCTGTCCTTTACTGCTGCGACATCCTCGTGATAGGTCATTCCGTACCAAGTATCGTTGGTTTTCAGAACCTTCACGGACATCTTACCCTGTCCCAACAACTCCCCGATGAAGATAGGAATCAGATACTCTGCCTTTAGCGGATTACCCGGTACTTCCTTCTCGAAGAATTCTTTGAAGCCTTCCTCCAACACCTCTAAGAATGCCGGTGTCAGACCCCACATATTCATAGAAACCAGAGAATCAACATCAATCACTTTTCCGTCTGCTTCTGCCCCATCCGCTGTCTTTACGATGTTCTTAGTCTCTACGACCTCCGTTAAATTATTTTCCGCATCTATTTTGCAGATACCACGGGTCACACCGCCGTTGTCGGACAGTGTGTTCTTCAGAACGAAACCAGCCATGCAGGACTTACCGCCGTTCACCAAATACTCATGGACAGCCTTGAAGCCTTCTTTACCATAATAATCATCTGCATTGATGACGATGAACGGAGTATTAATAACCTTCTTTGCTGCAAGCACAGCCTGACCGGTTCCCCACGGCTTTGTACGGCCTTCCGGAAGTTCTCCAGGAACAGCGTTGATATCCTGAAATGCATAGTCCACAGTTACATTATGAGAAGAGCAAATAGAGGCAATGCGATCTCCGATGACCTCTTTGAACTCTTTCTCGATGTCCTTCCGGATAATAAAAACCACATGGTTGAAGCCTGCTTCGATTGCATCATGGACTGAGTAGTCCATAATGATATGTCCAGCATCATCCACTGGCTCCAACTGTTTGATTCCTGTTCCGAAACGGCTGCCGATACCGGCCGCCATGATAAGTAATGTTGTTTTCATCGTTTTTTCCTCTTACTATCTTTTATTCCACAGTCACACTCTTGGCGAGGTTTCTCTGCTTATCCACATCCAGCCCCTTGGCAACAGACACATAGTAGCCAAGTAACTGCAGCGGAATCACTGCCAAACTACCAACAAAGTGCTCGTCCACCTTTGGAACATAAACTGTGAAGTTTACCTGATCTTCGATTTCATACTTGCCATAAGTAGTGAGCCCCATCAGATAAGCACCACGGCTCTTGCACTCCAACATATTGCTGATAGTTTTCTCGTAGAGTTTGCTTTGGGTCAGCACGCCGATGACCAGCGTTCCCTGCTCAATCAGACTAATAGTTCCGTGCTTCAGTTCGCCAGCTGCATATGCCTCCGAGTGAATGTAGCTGATTTCCTTCAGTTTCAAACTACCTTCCAAGCAGACAGCATAGTCAATGCCACGACCTACGAAGAACACATCGTGTGCATTGGCATACTTTGCTGCAAACCACTGAATGCGCTCTTTATCTTCCAAAGTTTTCTGCATCTTCTCCGGGAGAGTCAATAGTTCAGAAATATAGTAGCTGTACTGTTCTTCAGTGATTTTTTCTCTAACCTTCGCAAACTGAACCGCCAGACAATACATAGCCGCCAATTGTGCACTGTATGCCTTGGTCGTTGCAACAGAGATTTCTGGACCGGCAAGGGTGTAGAACACTTTGTCCGCTTCACGGGCAATACTGCTGCCTACCACATTGACGATTGCCATTGTGGTTATGCCTTTTTCTTTTGCAAGTCGCAATGCAGCCAATGTATCTGCTGTCTCGCCAGACTGGCTGATAACGATTACAAGTGCTTTCTGATTGAGCGGCATCTTCCGATAACGGAACTCAGATGCGAGTTCCACACGCACTGGGATATCCGCTATATCTTCCAGCACATACTGAGCAGCCATGCCCACATGCCATGCAGAGCCACAGGCAACAATATAGATCTGCTCAAAGTTTTTAATTTCGTCCTCGGTGATCTCCACACTGGATAGGTCGATAGCGCCGTTCTTGATCACAGAGTTAAGGTTATCCTGAACAGCTTTCGGCTGCTCATGGATTTCTTTCATCATGAAATGCTCAAAGCCGCCTTTTTCAGCTGCTTCTGCATCCCACTTGATCTCGGTGGTCTGCTTCCCGATCTCATCACCATTCAGATCATACCGCAGTCGAAGTCATCCACACGGGCGATGTAAGCTACAGACGGAGTTGTAGTGACATGCAGCAGGTAGGCGTCTGCACCGGAAGCGGTCAGACCTGCAACCAGACTATATTCAAACATATAGGAGCTGCGACGCGTACCCTTGCCGATAACGATACGGGCAGGGTCGGCATCACCATTGCGCTCACGGAGAGCGTTGTAATACCAGCCGAGAAAGCGACCTACTTTGTAGGCATGGTCGGCGGTCAAAGTAATTCCGGCTTCACCACGGAAGCCATCTGTTCCAAAGTATTTTCCCATTAGTATGTTTCCTTTTTATTTTTCAGTCGACATATTTTTGTCACAGCAAAAAACAATTGCTTAATATCATTTACATATATAAGTATCATTATGCAAAATTCGAGAATCAATAACAGTTGTCCAACTGGATTATTGATAAACATAGTTATTGCCTGAACAAGAAGTATTGTCCCAGCAAATATATGACGCTTTTGCCAAATATATAATTTTAAGTACTTTTTTGTATCTCGGATTCTATAATAGAATACAATAAAGTAGCTAGCTGCGGTAGCAAGGGCGGCTCCCATTGCTCCCATTTGAGGTATAAGAGCAAAATTCAATATAATATTGACTATTGCGCCTGCTGTACCAGACACCAAATAACCCATGCTGTCTTTATGTACTGTATAAGCTGTTGCAGCAAATGTTCCCAATGTTGAAAAAACGAATCCAATAATTAGTACCGGCGTATATTTCCAAGCAATATAATACTCTGCTCCAACGTAATATCTTAGAAAAACCTTCATAACCATCATTAAACCGGCAGCGCAGATGCAAACAATTGCGACCAATCTATTATAAATATCATTGTTGTATTTTTCTTCGTCTGAACTTCCCTCTTCTCTTATCGCCGAATATGACCAAGCCTGATTAAAAACCTGCGTAACAGATGACAATAGGGTTGGAATCTTATATGCTACAGCATAAATACCATTAGCAGCCACCCCGACCATAGCCGTAACCATCACTCGATCAGATGAATTCATAATCCACCACATAAAAGAGTTTGGGACTAAAACAATCGCATACTTTACCATTTGCACAAAAAGTTTTGAATCAATAGAGAAATGTTTCATAGCGTTGAAAACATTTCCCGCCACCATCGCATACATTGCTGTCACAAAATTTGCAATAATATAGGCTAACAGGTATCCTTTGATTCCTTTATCAAATTGCACTAAGAATAAAATGTTAAACAAGGCAACGCAAAAAGTTTGAATGATATTTCCTATTGAGTATCTCAGCAATAATTCTTTGCCGCGCAAATAGCAAAGAAACATCTGACTAAATGCAAGCGATACCGCATACATGTACACATATACCGCATACTCATTCAGAGATTTCATTTTAGCAGTTACTGGGAAGATTATTCCGCCAGCAAAAATCGCCAAGAAAAGCGAACATATTCCAACACTTATTATTTTATTTAAGTCTGCATTTTCGTCCAACGAAAATCGCATTACGGCTTCGCAAATATTCAATGTCAACAAAGGGACTAATACCATTCCTATTGTTGAAATCATATCGACAGTTCCATATTCACTCGTTGTGAGAATGTTGGTATATAGGGGGACAAGAAAGAAACTAATAAATTTTGTTCCAAAGCTCCCCAATGCAAATATTGCTGTATTTTTTATTAAATATTTTTTTCTCGATGTGCTCATTTATTCGTTATTCCTTCGTTATATTCGCTTTACCATTCCTTAAGGAGCCACAGAATACATCAATCTACGACTATTTTGATTTTAATTATCTGTACAATTCAAGAATTTATAGATAAAATCCATCAATGTAAATTATAGCCCCAAATATTTTCTTCATTTGAAGCTAATCTTATATTCTATTTTATATGTTTTTTCCCCGAATGATTTTGAATTTTATCAGACCTTCTTTTAGTTTTTGTTTATAATATACTTTAGGCGCACTCTTCGAAATAGCTTTGTAAAATCCCTTGCTCAAATTCGCAAAAAACATCTCTCGTGTCTCTGGTGCAATGGAAGGATGTCTTAATTGATGGTTAGCCTCTAGTGCCTTTTCAATATCAACTTCCTCTAATTTAATCCCGGAGTTCTGAATCAGGGTTACCCCTTTGGTTGTCTGACATAAAACCAAAGAAATACCTTTTTCTTGCTCCCTATCGATTTGATTGCTTCCCCAAGAATCTCCAAGAGTAACATCGGATACTCTCCCCCATGTTGCATACCGACAAGAGTAACAATTTTCTGTGTAATCTAAAGATGTAAGAAATGCATGAGTATACATATCCTGAACGCCTGCCGGTACTATCGTTTTATATTCACCACCCTCATCTCGTGAAGACAATCCAAAATTTGTTTTATTTCTGAATCGAATCTCTTTCAGTTGCAGGATGTCAATGCCTTTTTCATATAATGCAAGTTTCAAAATTTTGGGTGACGGTGATCCATGACAGATCAAATCAACTGTATAAAGGTTCTCTCTTATATTATTTGACATTGCCAGCATATAGTTTTTTACCGCCGCCACTTGACAAGGCAAACCAATAAATAAAACGCTATTTCCATTCTTGAGTTTCTCGACAACTTTATCATAAATACCAACTGGATTACTTTTCACATATTTTGAACCTACAAAATGACCCAATTCCTCTTTTTTATTCGTTATGTCAAAAACAAATTCTCCATTTCTAAACAGACAGGCTGCCACATAGCCACCATCATTGACAAAATATTCCATCATAGCAGAAGCTGCACCTCCCGATGAGGCTTTGCTTCTAATACTATCTGGCGCCCAACCTTCTTTCCAATAAATAGGTTCATTCAGGTTCACTTTGTGATTATTAGGGCATACTCGTTCGCATGCTCCACAACTAACACATTTGCTTTCATCAATAACTGCATTATATGCCGACACAGTATCCTGAATTGATATGGCCTCTTTTTTACATTTTCCTACGCAAGCCATACAACCTGTGCATAAATCCTGTTTACATACAGTTCTCATCACCCAACCAACTCCCGCTTTTCTAACTATATTTTAATTTACATTGTAAAAATCTATATTGCTGTTTATTTACCTTATATATTTCTGTTCAAATACTGTAAGGTCCTTTGTGTTTCTTCTTCAACAATTGAATCAAAGTTTTCCTTATCTTTCAAAAGACCATATTTTTCCTCCAATTCTGAAAGATTACTCATCAAATGATCTTTCATTCCTATTTTTCTAATCAAATCCAGCAGTTTATTTTTATTGCTGGCCCTTGCCAACACTGCAAATTTTTCTGCATATTTTGAAGCAAAAATTGTGCCATGAAATGTATCCGTAATTACAAAATCCGACTCTTTAAAAATCTTTAGACACTGAAATGGTGAACATACAATATAATCTTTAATCCAGAATTGTGGTGCACCAATTGCAATCGGTGTCAACTCATGCCTTTTACAAAAACCTTTAATTGCATCAACCTCTTCTGCCGTGTGAATTCGGTTATAATAGGAATAAACCACACAATAATGCTTTGGCATTTTAGGCAAATTCGCCTGTTCCACCTCACAGTTAAAATTATATATCAGCACAGGGTCCAAATTATCGTCAATTAACTTATTTGTTAGTTTTTCAACAAATTTGTGTGTATTCTCATCTCTCACCGAAATAGCTGCAACATTTTCAAATGTTTTTCTGATTTTTTTAGCAACCATTGCTGGAAGTTCCTCATATTTTGTGGAGCCACAGGATGCTGCATACGTAATCACTTTGTTTGCTTCTGGAACATTACCAAACAACTGTGAAGTAAATCCCCATGCGCCAGAATTCAAGCAATTAAAAACCTCATCACTACCAATAACGCATACATCATATTTCGAGTTTCTTCTATTAATAAAAAGTTCTTTTTGCCGAAATTGTTCAAAGACATTTTCCTGGTCTATACTCTTCTTTTTTATTCTTAGACGGTTCAGTGTATATCTATCCGTTTTCTTTATTTTTCCAATCAAGCCTGAAGTTTCTTTTTCTTTATCATACTTCTGCTTATAATCACCCAACAGTTTATAGTCATCTTCTCTTTTTTCAATATCTATAAATTCCACTTGATGACCGAGTCTTTCAATTGTTGTCTTCAGCGCATACGATTGAAGTAGGGACCCCATATTACCAACCCGTTGCATCGACAAAATACATACTTTCACTTTTATGTTCCTCCTTCGTTCCTACACGCTTGCACATTCTAAACATTCTTCAAGAATTCTTTCATATTCGAGAACTTCTTTTGGTTTTCTCTGAGTTTTCCCTTGGAATACTCGTAATTTCCTCCGAGCCTCATCATACTATCCCAGTATCCCGGAAGCTCATCCTCTCCGCCTGTGAATAACCAAAAGAATTCATGTAACGCATGTTCATCTGGTTCTTTCTCATAGCGTTTCCTATATAGCTTTACCAATTCCTTTGCTTCATCAACTTGAGCCGCTTTTCTCTTTTCATGATATTCCTCAAGACTCATTATAACTTTACAGGGATTACCAGCTGCGACACAATTATCCGGGATGTCTTTGTTAACCAACGAATTGGCACCGATAATCACATTGTTCCCGATATGCACTCCCTTTAAAATCGTCGTCTGCATACCGATAAAGACATTGTCTCCGATTTTGACCCCCCCCGATGATCCAAGAATGTCACCATAGACCCCTTTCAAAACGGACCAATCAAATCCATGCGTCAAAATCGTTACGCCCTCTGTTATTTTTACATTCTTTCCAATATCAATCAACCAAGGACGTGTAGTATCAATTTGTGTTTTTGTCGGAACATAAATTGTTGATTCATCACCAATCTTCATTCCTATAGTACGAAGGTACTTAATATAAGTTTCTGAGGATGCCTTTTCCCCGTATATAAATTTTCTGCATATATTCTTAATATATTTTCGAATCACAACTGTTCTCCTCTTTCTTGTCGTCCGCTAACGCCTGCCAGGTTAATACCGCAAAGACTATATATGCAAAATTCGACCGCAATGTAGAATTGTACACAATAATAATCATAAATACGATTGGAAAGAATGTTCCAAGCAGGTTATAATAAGAGCTTCTCTTTTGGTATGCAATAATAGCTTTAATTTCCAGAATAACAAAGAAGGAAATATATGCGATTGTTCCTAAATATCCCACCTCAACGAACAAATATCCCAATGACAACCAAGTGTAATGCATTATCCCATATACAGTATAGAATGCACTATTCAGCATCGGAATCGCATCAGAGTAGTCGCCATTTCCAAGTCCGATACCAAACCATACAGCATGTTGCCCTGCCCATTTCGTAATCACGGGTGTTAATTTCGAGAACACTGCTGTCCGACCTACATCAAATTGATTTGCGTAAACTTCCTGATCTGAGATCATTGTCATAATATTATCAAATGATAAATAGTTTGCCCAAAAAGGAAAGACATAATAGAAGATTTGCATTCCAACATACAATACTATAACAAAAAACAGTGCTAGAATCATACCTCTTCCCTTGCGCTTTGACATCGCCAGATACCATACTACAAGAAGAATAGCCAAGATGAACAAAAACTTCAGTTCCGATAAGGCCGCATTAACGAATATCAACAAGAGGTAGCACACGAATTTTTTCGTGCTAATTTTTTTATACTCAAATTGACATATTACAATACACAGGATAACGGATAAGTAGATCATCAAGCCTCCGTTACCACCAGGTGTTTTTCCAAACAAACCACTTAGGAAGTCTTGATTTAATCCTTCTACAACATACTGAAATGCAATTAAAATCATGTGAATCGGAAAAATCCTCATAAAGAAATTTTCCATCGTTACAACATCTTCACTGTTCCACAAAGATCTTCCAAGCAAGAAGAATAAAAAGAATCTGCCATAATTTCTCAGACCCCAAAGCGCACTCGGCAGGCGAACAGTATTCAGCCCCCATCCAATAAGCGCAACAATTGCAAACGCCAGAATTGATATATATTCAATGTTATTTGTCGTTTTATTTAGCTTCACTTGCTTTCTGCAAAGCATTACAACAAGGAGCAGCACCAAGAGAACATCACACAGATAATTCACTTGTCGAAAACCAAGATAATCTGATATTATGCCTTGAAACAAGCATATTCCCAGTACTCCGTATAAAATATTCTTGTATTTAATAACAAATGAATGCATTTCAGATTATTTCAACTCCTTCATAATTTATATTTGAGGTAAAGCATTGCATAGCATACTAACGTTTGTTCCTTCAGCAATCCTATCCGAATAAAATTTCTACTTTTACTCTCAATTTTGGGATTAACTTTTCCAAGCACTGTCTTTAAATGAGTATCTTTTTCGATAGCTTTAATATGACTCAGCTTTTCTGTTGTACTCTCTTCTGATAAGACTATCATTTTTAATGTTGCAATCACAAAAGCAAGATAAACACTCGAAAACCGCGTTTTCACTACTTCTGGAAAATCTAAGTTCTGACATAAGAGAATTGTCTGATCATAAAAATCTTTTATTCTCTCATATCTATCTTTTCGATACACTCTTGTTAATGACGTGTTATTTTGGCAATAAAAATAAAATGCTTCCGGAACAACAGATACACAAGTGACGTTTCCAAAGAGTCTTGTCAAAGAGTATACATCTTCTGAAATGATGTCTCTTTCCGATACAAACCTCCAATTTGTATCGTTTATTAATTTCATTGAGAATAATGCTGTACATGCACTCAGCATTAAGTTCATTTTCTTCTCTTTAGAATAATCTGGAGATATCAACTCTGGAAAAATAATATTTGTGACTTCACTTCCTGTATAGATCAACTTATCAATTTCAGGTTTAAACACTTGTGTAATTTTACCATCTGAGTCAACAATATTATATCCATAATAGACGATGTCCGCTTTTGACTCAATTCCACTTTTATATGCTTTTTCAATAGTATCAGATGCAATATAATCGTCACTGTCAATAAAGCAAATGTACTCGCCTGTCGCATTTTCAATTCCCGTATTACGTGCATATCCAAGGCCGCCATTCTTTTTGTGGATAACTTTTATTCTACTATCTTTCGCGGCCCACTTATCACAGATTTCTGGACATTTATCTGGAGATTCATCATCAACCAAGATGATTTCCAACTTTCTGTAGCTTTGGTTTACGACACTTTCCAAGCATCTACTAAGATACTTTTCAACATTATAAATCGGTAAAACAACTGATACAACGCCTTTTCTCATCAATACAATCCTCCAGCTATGATTCACAAGAAACGACGTCTGCTCTTACAATAACTTTATTACAAACTTTCGCTTCTACAATTTTAAATTATCTTTCATTCATATTTTCCAAACCAAATACAGGCAAGGTTTGTTTCCATGAATTATATGGCTCTCTCTGCCGTTTTTATCCACATACACCTGCAAAGGGCAACAACATTTTCACATCTTTTTTATCACCCTCGCCGGACTCCCAACTGCTACGCAATAGTCCGGCACATCTTTAGTAACCACTGAATTGGCTCCAATCACGCAATGTTTACCTATCTTCACATTGCCCACAATTACCGCTCTCACCAATTTCGGAACCCTTGCCGATTCTTACCGTACCCCCCGACCAGATTTGGGTATAGGGACGTACCGTTACGGAAGCTTCCAAGGTAATATGACGTTTTCCTTTTAAGCTGCAATGCTTGCCAATATAGACATTCTGTCCAGCAGTTACACCAAAGATTTTTGCTCTCATCAATCCAAGGATTTCCTTGGCCTTTCCTTTAAGTCCCATCCTTACGATACCTTTCTAATAAATTTATTCGGATACAGGAAGAATTCCAACCATTTTGTCTTCTTCATAATCCAAGCAGCCATAATCGGACCTGCAAAGCTAATTCCAAGTCCCAGTATCATATGAACCACAGCACTTTCGATGCCAATCTTCATCAAAAGTGATCTCAGCGGTGCTGCAAACAACGTGTGCATCAAGAAAATCGGCATCGTATATTTTGCAAGGACGTCTATACCTCTACCGAACTTTTTCTCAAAATCTGCCACCATTAAGACAACAGCTATACAGGCTACTAAGCCCCCTACGAAAGAGACTAAACCGCTGCCAATTCCTGCCTTATAAACCAAAACACTCAGAATTATAAACAGCAATCCGCATATCATTCCTTGTATTCTTCTCCCTTTTAGCTGCACATTAAATGCACAAATACTCATTCCGAGTACAAACCAAATTTCGTTTGAGAGAACTGTTGATACAGCGTAAACGCTGTATCCCCCCATCAAAATCAGGACTTTTGCAGCCAATGCAACTATCAATCCTACCCAAGCTACTTTCACACTACTAAAAGTAGGCGTAACAAGGAAAATAAAGAAGAGCGCATATAAATATCAGTACGGTGCTGTCGGATGAAGGAACAGTGTATCACTCAAGCCACCAATCTGGTCATTAACACTACTTGAGAATACCTTTTTCAGCACCCATGTAGCAGTCGTAAAAGTCGCATAGGGTACGCCGAGTGCTAACGCCTTTTTCGTTACATTCTTGCACCAACTACCAACACTGTTTACCTTGCTGTACTTCTGATACAAGTATCCACTACAAATAAAGAACAGCGGCACATGGAAGTAATAAATCGTTGTGTTAAACCACTTGTACAAATCATTTTCTGGCAGAATATTCGCCTTTGTCATGCTTTGGAAGAAATGGCCCAGTACAACCAATATGCAAGCAATGACTTTTACATCATCGACCCATTTTTCTCTTGTTCTTACCGCTGTCTTTTTATCCATTACTTCGTCTCCATCTGCTGTGCGATATCAGCATCCACAATTTCCTCGCCGGTCTTATGCTTCAGCTGCTCTTTACTTGCCTCACTCAGACCGTTGTTGATCACACAGTTCATATCGCAGGTGCTGCACTTATCCAGATCTTCTTTGGTGACCTTGCCATCGCGGTAATCGCGGCAGATTTTCAGCTCGTACATGCTGTACGGATGCTTAGTGAACAGAGCCTTAAACTTGTGAACCAGAACCCAGGTAGCAGGCTTCCAGATGTACTTGTGCATCGCAGGAGAAACACTACCGATCATCCAGCAATCACGGTCACAGCAGCGAACTTTTGCACGAACTTTCTCAGCCTCCGGGCTGTTCCACAGCTCATCCCAAGTCTGATTGTTCAGGTTGCCCATGACCTCTTTATCCTTGGTACCATTACAAGGCATGACATCACCATACGGGTCGATGAAGAAGGTATCAAAGCTCATATCGCAAGGCAGCAGACGCTTCTGGCCGTAGATATAATTGATCAGACCGTGGTTAAAGTAAGCACGGAACCACTTCTTCGGGCTGTTGCTTCGGAGCAGTTCGTTGACCAGATTCTCAAAGTTCTTAGCAACCATCGGACGATCATGGATGATGTTCTTTGCCTCAACAAAGTAGAAGCTGTTGTGCAGAGAAGCCGTTGCGAACTCCATGCCCATTTCGTTGGAGATTTTGTACAGAGGAACCAGATCAGGAGCATTTTTGTCCTGAACAGTCATGCCGAAGCCGACATCCTTCATGCCCATCTCACGCAGTTTCTTCAGCGTACCATAACCACGCTGGTAGCCGTTCTGCAGACCACGGATCTCGTTGTTGGTCTGCTCCAGACCCTCGATAGAGATACGAATACCGATCTGAGGGAACTCTTTGCACAGATCAACGATACGGTCAGTGAAAAAACCGTTTGTGGAAATAACGATACGGTCAGACTTCTTATACAGTTCACGCACGATATCCTTCAGGTCAGTACGGATGAACGGCTCACCACCTGTAATGTTGGTGAAGTACATCTTCGGCAACTTCTTGATGGTTTCGATGCTGATTTCCTCTTCCGGCTTGGAAGGCGCTTTATAACGGTTGCACATAGAGCAACGAGCGTTGCAGCGATAAGTAACGATGACCGTACCATTTAACTTCTTTTCTTCAGACATGATTAACTCTCCTATTGTTTACTCTCTCTTTTAAAAATGTTTCGATTTTATTTAAGAACCACTTGGCACATACCGAGAACACAACCGAACCGCAGATGACTGCAACTGCTGTGAAGATATATGCCAGCAGACCACTTCCAAACGAATGAACAAGGTGTAACTTTTCAAGCACACGATAAATTACCATGTGGCATAGGTAAATCTCGAAGCTGATACCACCGAGGAACTTGGCGACTGGATTGACCAGTACCCCCCCCGTTCTACAACCGAGGGTATAGATCAGTGCTGCCACACAGAAGAACAGCATTGTGAGCGTAGAACCGCCTAATGCAAAGTAAGCAGCTGTGGCAATCAGCAGGACCGCTCCGGCGATGATTTTGTACTTCGATGCGAACTCAGCCAACTCTTTCCGATAGAGGAAGATCAAGCCACCGGCGAAGAAATAGACTGCACAGTACAGAATGTTTGTCCTAGCACTGAAGTTCACTGCCACTCTATCTGCAATGTGGCTTTCATCAAAGAAATATGTACTGCACACGAAGTTGTAGATTACGGCGCAGATAAATGCCAACCATGCACGTTTCTTGTTTTCCAGCAGAAAACAGAAAAATGGAAACAGCAGATAAAACACAAAAATCACTGCCAACGTCCAGCTCACACCAATAACCGATATATTCATATTCGGCAGAAGTCCCTGACATAGTGTCAGGTTTGCGAAAACCTCATACAGCGCACTTCTACTTGGCGACATTACAAAGTCCAGCGCACAAAGCAATGCGAAATACGGCCAAATTTTGCTGTATCTTTTGGTATAAAAATCTCCTACACTGATTTTCTGTTCCTTGAATTTCTGGTAATAGCCGCAGCACATACCAAAGCCGCTGACCATCATAAAAAGGAACACAAGATTCGTAAAGGATGGTATCAACTTCTGGAATACAAACCCGTTCAAACCGTAATTGCCATTCGCCAGAATGTGCATCAGTGCAATTCCCAATATGGCATAGGCCTTCAAGCCATCTATTCCCTCATATCTTTCTTTCATCCCGCAAGCATCCCCCACAATGTCTTTGCATATTTTTCCTCTGAACACTCACTTTCAAGGAAACTCTTAAACTTTGCCACACTAACATCAGCTTCTTCTCTATTCTGCAAATAGTACTGGATTTTATTTTTCCAGTCTTCAATATTCCTTCCACACAAAGCACCTCTGCCATCGGCGAAATACTCTTGTGTGGTTACTGTATCCGATGTAATCGCCATCTTCCCATTGGCGGCTGCCTGATAAAAAGCAATCAATCCAGCCGGTGCCTCCGTATCCAACGGCGTAACTACCAACTGTGACTGACACATGAACTCAAGGAATTCCTGCTCAGGAATATCCGACTTTACCACCATGTTTTTGCCGAATTTTTCCTTGTACTCTTCAAACCTGTCCTTCGGCATAACACAGTTGAATGTAACTTCCGGCATCGTCTGTGCAATTCTAATCAAAAACTCCCAGTCGCGACCGTTCCGGCCTCCGCAGAATACACTATTCGGCACTGCTTCGCCTTCATATTCGATGCTGTAACCACCATGATAGGTATCGTGCAGCAGTGTGTACCTCTTATGGATTCCCAGCATTTCGTTCAAGTGTTCACCGTACTTCTTTGAAGTCACTGTCGCCTGGACATTTTTCGATTTCAGCATCGGCTTATATAAAAACTTTGCCAACTTGTTTTTTGCAGTTGCTTTATCTTTGAGCAGAATATTCAGCGCAACGATTTTTCTATTTTTGAACTCTAATTTACACAACCACCAGCACAATACTGCCATGAAGTCGTACCAGCAGATGATTGTGTCACCCTCCGCCGACAGTTTAATCATGTCTTTGCAGGCAGCCAGCATTTCCCCGGTTGAATTACATTTCCGAGGTGGATAAATCTGCCGAATCTCGGCTGTTTCATAGCCGTTCAGAAATGTCATATTCTGTTTATCCGCTGGGTTATCGAATAACATATAAATCGCCATATCGTTCCTCTGTTTCCAAAGAAAACGACACGACCACTTATCCTCTCAGACCGTCAGACACTTTTTGACCATCTGTGATAAACAAGCATACTGGGCAATGCTGCACACACAGCCAATCCCTTGTATGGAGCCTTTGCTATAAGTTGCTTTTCTCCTGCAAATTTTCCATAAACAAGGTATTGAACCGCACCCTTCAATCGGTATTTCAGCTTCAGTTCAGGCCGCATGAACTCCTTTGCTCGTTCCATACAGCCGTATGGTGAGCGAATATTGTTTTTTCTTCTGTTCTTCGTCAGTCCGTCTTCCAAGTAGTTGCCTACATAGATTGCTCGGTTTATATGAACCATCTGGTATTTCATGGCCATCCGTATCCACACGAGATCCTCTCCCAGAAACTTTTCATTTCTGTACTCTGGAAACGGAAACTCTTTCAGACATCTTGTATAAAAGACTTCTGCCTTGTCTGCCTGTGTATCGTCCGCGTTGATTCGACATTCAATGTATGTTCCCACTTTCTCATCCGGCTCAAATGGCTTTCCATTGATGTTTCCGTCCGGGAATCTTCTTAGGAAGGAATAACCACACAGGTCTTTTCTCTCCTTATATTTTTTGTGGTACTGAAGAATCGTTTCGATTGCGTCCGGCACAAGCGTATCATCAGAATCAACAATAAAGGTCAGTTCCGAGGTTATCTGCTTCACACCAACATTCAGTGCCGTGTGCTTGCCACCGTTTTCTTTGTATATGTACCGCATCGGAAATTCGGCTTTTTTCCGCATCTCCTCTGCTATGTTTTTAGTGTCATCTGTACTTCCATCGTCAACCAGAAGCCACTCAAAATCCTTTATTGTCTGCTTCTGTAATGACTGATATAGGTTATTCAGTGACCCCCCCCCGATTAAATGTGGGGGTCAGCACTGTTACAATCATTGTTTTTCCTCCTGTAACTTACTGATACACCTTCATAATTTTCTCGTAATACTCATCGATGGTATCAAAGCTGATGTTCTTACAGTTCGCACTGTACTCCGCACACAGCTTCTTATCACCCCAGAGCTTCTCGATCTTCTTCTTCAGATCTTCGGCATTACCGCTCTCAAACAGCTCGCCGGTCTTGCCGACCTGAATCAACTCTGGGATGCCGCCGATGTTTGCACCCAGCACCGGCGTGCCGTACATCTGGGATTCCATCACAGAGAACGGGCAGTTCTCATACCACTCAGACGGGTAAATGGAGAACCGTGCCTCACGAATCAGCTTCTCCAGCGCTTCGCCTTTCTGGAAACCAACGTTCTTGATGTTCTTAATACCATTTACTGTCTCTTCCAGCGGGCCAGTACCGGCGAAAATGAACTGCACATCCGGCAGTTCTTTACAGACCTTGATGAGCGTGCCGATACCCTTCTCCTCCGAGAAGCGGCCGAAGTAAAGGACGTAGTCCTTCTTTTCCGTTTCCTTCCACTCCACCTTATCGATGAAGTTGTGCATTGCCACGGTTTTTGTTGCAAACAGAGGATTGCTGTCCATCTTGCTCTTCATGAACTCAGAGCAGCAGATCATGGTATCAATGTACTCGTAGGTACCCTTCCACTTCCAGAACTCAGCCTCCATCATGCCGATGGCAGATTTCGCCGTGGAGCCGTGGATGCACTTGCCTTTCATGCAGTTCACGAAATGACCGCCGAGGCACTTCTCACAGTTCTGGTGGGTGTTCGGATTGTTCAGCATGTGGTTTGGGCAGACCAGCTGATAGTCATGCGCCGTGAAGATGATCTTACAATCTCTTCCGGTCTCCTTGCGCCACTTCACGATTTCCAGGATGATGGAAGGTGTCAGCTGGTAGTTAAAATTGTTCAGGTGACAGACATCCGGCTTGAAGTCGTCCAGAACTTTTCTCAGCTGCACCCGCGCTTCCTTGCTGTAGATAGTTTTGATCGGGTAAGTCAGCTTGCTCAGTTTGCTGCCACCGTGGAAGTCCATGTCACTTGTGTAAGCATTGACCCGGTTGCCCACGCAGCGGCCTTCATGCTCCATACCGAAGTACTGAACCTCGTGTCCATGCTGCTCCAGTGCCTCACCCAATTTGAATATATACGTCTCACTTCCGCCGTTTCGGTGCAAAAATTTATTCAAAATCAGCGTTCTCACGTTGTATTTCTCCTTATTCTATGTTCTATTTCACTACCTCTGTTCAAATGAAGCACTTCCAATGTATTACTCATAAACCAGAGTGCTCCATACAAACGCAGGTAGTGATACTGAAAGTTCTTATGATAAAATCATCTGCTGTTACTGAACCTAGGTAGCGAGATAAAAACTGCTCTTGCAGCTCCACCCATCTCTCAAAAAGTTCCGTAAATACGCTATTTTTCCGGTGCTTTTACTATGTACATCTCACCACTTGCGTTCGGTTAGAGGAGATTATTTATTATCAATACTCTCATCTATTATTTTCTCCTGTACAGTTTCATCGTTTCCTTTACAACTTCATCCCAGTTATATTTCTCGCAGATAAAGTCAGCTGCCTGATTCTTCATTTTCATAACCATTTCAGGATGGTCACAGGCCTCTTGCAATTTTTCTCGCAAGTCCTCTACATCTGACTTTTTGAAAATCAATGCCTTATCTTCCACAACCTCTGCGCACTCTGGAATGTCGGATACCAGACAGCAATTGCCGTAGCTCATTGCTTCCAGTAGACTTAGCGGCATTCCTTCCAAATCAGACGGCAGCGTGTAGATGTAAGCGTTGCTGTATAGTTCATCCAGCATTGCTCCCTGCACAAACCCGGTAAAGAGAATCCGATTGTCATCCTTCGCCAGTTCTTTCAATTCCTCCATAAAGGAATCCGTATCGCTGGAGCCGCCTGCGATGACCAGCTTTTTATCCGTCTTGACATTCTTGAAGGCCTCAACCAGATATCGAATACCCTTTTCTGGCACCAAACGACCGAGGAACAATATGTATGAGTCTTTTTTCAGCCCGAACTTATCTGTAATCAGACTTGCTTCCCGAATCTGCGGCCTATTCACGCCATTAGGGATAAAGTGCGTTTTTCTTCCATAAGTTTCCTTAAAATAGTCCTGCACTCCTTTGCTCAGAACAATGACCTCGTCCGCATATTTCGCAGCATTTTTTTCGCCTTGGTGGATAAACTTAGAGCCAAGTCCTGATTGCCATTTCTCGCGCTGCCAATCAATGCCATGGATCGTCACCACCACTCTCTTTCCCAGCAGTTTCGGCAGCCAGGCGAAGAAGGCAGGACCTTCTGCGTGAATATGAACCACGTCGTATCTTCCAAAAGCACTGCAAAGTGCCGCAAATCCGGAGGAACTCACTGCCGCCAGACCCTTTGCGTCGATGGTAGGGACCGTTTTCTGACGGACGCCCTTATACTCCACCGCTTGGTCATACTCTGCACCACTCACATGATGGCCTGCTCTGTTGTAGCAGGTCACGTCACAACCATTCTGTGCCATTCGGGTGCAGAGCTCTTTGACAACGATCTCTACGCCGCCCTCTCTTGATAATCGCTTCTGTCCGAACATTGCAACTGCAAGTTTTTTGTCCATACTGTTTCCTCACAACCCCCACACATGATTGGCTCTACAGTCAACCACTCGAAGCATCTATCCCAGATAACACAAATAGCGGATAGGTTCATACACCTGTCCGCTGCTCGTTACCTTACCACCTCAGCCCCGTGTTCTGTTCTGAGGTAAGACAATATAAACTTCGGGTCATAGAGCCATTTACTTTACAGCAATCTTTCTTCAGTTGACTGCAGTGTATCATGATGCTATGTTTCCTATCTTCTTATTGTTTGCAACAGGCACCCGATCACATCAACTCCATCTGGACAACCTGCCGCCTGAATGTCCTTTCGTATCTGGAGCTCACTCTCCGAACCCCAGCAGGCACACCTTGAAGGTCTTAAAAATGATCTTCCAGTCTACCCAGAAGCTGCGTTCCTTAACATATTTCACGTCCAGGTCCATCCACTCCTCAAAAGAGAGTTCATTCCGATGGGGTGCGATCTGCCAATAGCAGCTGAGGCCCGGCGTAACATACAGACGCTGCCAATCATACTGGGTATACTGCTCCACCTCACGAGGCAGTGCCGGGCGAGGACCCACGATGCTCATATCGCCCTTCAGGATGTTCCACAGCTGCGGCAGCTCATCGATGCTGGTCTTGCGGATAAACTTACCCACACGAGTGATCCGAGGGTCTTCCTTGATCTTGAACACCGGGCCATCCATCTCATTCTGGTCCAGCAGATCATCCAGTTCCGCCTCCGCATTCGCACACATCGAACGGAACTTGTAGAATTTAAAGGGCTTGCCGTTGCGGCCGATACGGATTTGGCTGAAGATTGGTCCCGCCGAGGGGTCATCGATCATAATGGCAATAGCAGTGATCAGCATCACAGGAGACAGCACCACCAGGGCGATCAGGGACAGGATCACATCCTGGGTCCGACGACCGATCCAGTACCACTTATGATTTTTCAGATTTTCTTTTCGGTTGATTTCCAACGGTTTTGCGCACTTAACTGCTTCCATTTTTCTATCCTCTCACTTCCACGATCTCACGGTGCAACTATGCACCTTTATGTTTTTGGCTTCCTCTTATAACAGTCATTTTCAGACATCCAACTGTTTTATCAGGCACCTGCCATCGTCACTTAATAAGCAATCCTCCTATTCCAGCTTGCGATACCTTCGTCGTTACCCACTTCCAGGCAAATAAAAACCCTGGGCGACAGATTCGTCCAGGGTCATTTCAAATGCGATGCGGCCACACTGTTTCAGCAGGTTTCATCTTCCTGTGTCATTCAGAGGTCTGGTGGGGCAGCTTTCCTGTGCTGCTCAGTCCGCAAGCCAGCCCTCCCAAATCAAAATCAGGAAGTTACTGCACCATCGCTTTCTATCAGGCGGTTTCTTGCTGGTTATGTACAATCGCAGAGACCGTCGGGTTATCCCCAGCCGCAACTCCAGGGGCACCTTTCATCCCCGTGGGAAAAGATGCCATGACTCCTTGGATCTTTTTCTCATCACAACCACTATTCTACCATAAATCCCATTATGTTACAAGATTTTGCGGCAGGTTTGTGGTTCAGACGCCTCCAAAAAAGGGTCCGTAAAATCAGTTTTTTCCATATTGTATCCAAGATTCTCCGACATCGTCTTTCCACCTGCAAAAAATCAGTCTCTTCCCTCCTCGCTGTAAAGGACACCTGTCTATTTTTGACCTATGCTGGGGAGATTTTACTACTCCCCCTTCCTACTATATTGGACACCTATTTGAGATTTTTAACCACCCCCGGGGGCATAGAGGGAAAAACGCCCTTTCTCCACCCTGTATAGGAATTGTAGCCCTCTCTCCTCCGCCGGGAGCTTGGTAACGATCACAGGCGGTCCCTATTCCATCGGGCAAGGAAACAGGCAATCAAGACGCCACCGTCCCAGAGCCCCACAAGATTCCACATAAGTCATCTTATAAGTCCCAACAATTGGACTTGTCCTCCTGCTATCATATTGTCAGACCCAAGGTTTCATGGCAGCCCAGCGATCCTGTTTCATAAAGCAAGGAAGGCCGGCAGTGGCGTTCCACACGATCGTAAGGCGAAGGACCAGGTGTATTCCAACGTCAGACCAGGCCCTCTGCCCAGTAGGAATTTCCAGGGGAAAAGCTGCATCAAAAGCAGATAAGTGCACCACCAATGTCCCACCCTATGCAGTAGGAAAAGGCCACCCGGAGCGGCGCAAAAAGCATCGAACACACGCAGTAAAACGCAGGAGAACGACATCATGTGTAGAACTGATTCATCCTTTTTAGGTCTGTTGGGTCTGGGGTCTTCTGCGAGTATCATGCAGGACAGTCCATTAGCCAAAAGAAAGCTGTTCATAAAGCTGTCGTAGAGATGGGATATGTCGGTCCCCCTGTTCTGCGAAAGAAAACGCCCTGCCGCTCAGTGACGAGTAGCAGGGCTCTTCTAGGTTTGTGCTGTTTGGTGCCGGGTCAGAGTTGTCGTGTAACGCGATTTCCTTTTGACAGCTTAAAATTCAGTCATCAAGCGATGTCCACGGTGTAGGCGGCCTTGTATTCTATGGCAGAACGTCACATTTTTTATGTACACTTTTTAATATATCAAATCAAAACCGAGCCACACAGCACTTATCTGCGTCAATTATTCGAGATGTTTTACCCTGATCGAATCATCGCCCGTTCCTCATGGGCGTCGTATTCGTGAAGCATGGACAAAGAGCGATCTTTGTGTGCATATTTTTCACTTATATGCAATTAAAAGGTAGCTTGGCGCATTTTTTGCTAGTCATATATATACGTTATACCAAATTTTGCGCCACCAACTATAGTCATTGTTTCATCAACGTCCAGAAAGTTTTATTGCGATTCTCATTTCTCTTATTCTCTCTATCACTTACAATCTTAACACCATAACATGGAAGGAATTTATTCAAACCCATCTGACCCGGCTCTCTCCCTTGATATCTTTCAATATAGCCAAAACTCATAATTTTTTCTGTCATTTCCTCTGAATCCATCGGTTGATTCAGGTGTGCATAGAGCCAATCCTCCAAATCCTTGAACCGGTACGCTTTGATGGGTTGGTGTAAGTTAAACATCGCATACTTCATAAATGACTCCGGATAATTCATTGTGCTGATCATGTCATCAAGCGTTTCGATATCGTGTTCTACCTGTTGAACCCCCAGCGGATTGATATGGTATCCAGTGACTACATTGTGTTCCAAAATTTTACTCTTATCGATTCTCTTCTGAATCACTTCCGGATCGTCACTATGCAGATATTTATCAAATTCTTCTTCACCCGCCATGTACGCCTGCGCTGGCAAATACTTGTTCAACAGCATCCTACGAAACTTTTTCAACCCACTGTTTGTGCCCCAATACCAGTCAAGACTATAATCCCTGAAATAAACAGTACAGGTGTCATCTGCGTCCAAGGAACGCTTGCGTCCGAGCGACTGAGCTATTTCCAGAGGATTCCATTGGTCGATAAAAATATGCTTCACACCCCGATCTTTCAACCCGATTCCCACACCCATAGCCTTTGTCGTGAACAGAATATCCTTTAGCTGCTGGCCATCCTTCACGCAGACCGACAAATCGCTGTACTTTTTCCGATATCTTTCGTTGAAAGGGGAACAATAATAGGCGGCTGTGTCGCCAAATATTTTTTCCATTTCAGCCAGATCATCACCAAGCTCCACGAACACGATCGCTTTTTCGCCCACTGGAAGGCGTTTCAGAATTGTCACCAGATTGTGTCGGGCATAGAAATAGGCGGCTTTGACGTACTCATAGTGCTGCGGCAGCCTATAGATCCGTTCAGGCTGCGTTGGACCGCCTTTTTCATCCAGAAGTTTCCAAGTGTCCCGCCCGGTCGCACTCATATAAATCACGGTATGATCTTTCTCTGCCTGTAGGAGGGCATCAAATGAATAGTGTGTATTGATGTTGAAGGCTGAGAACTCAGACCAGTAGTGGCATTCATCCGCAATGATAATTCGATGTCTGTCCAATAGCTTCTGAAGGCTTCTATGATCGGATGCGTCTCCTTTACAGAGCTGCTCAAGTTTCTGGTAGGTTATAACGGTTAAGACCTCTTCATACAGATCCCATTCCTCTTCCGAAGCATCGCCGAACACTGTCAAGTATTCTTCCCTGCGTCGGTTTTCCAGATCTTCATGCAAAAGCGTCAATGGGCAAAGCATAAGGATCCGGTTGTCACAATTTCCCTCCAAAAATTGATCAACCGCCCATCCAGCCATCTTCCGGATAACGAATTCACTCTTGCCCCGTCCGGTCCCCATATCCAGAAGGACTCTTCCATTTCCCCAATGCTGGAACGCATCACCGATCAGCTCCGAGGCATACGCCCACCGTTCCTCCGCCGCCGGGGCGTCCTCTCCTGTCTGTTCCAATAGCACAATTGCTTCTGGGGGCACCACCTCCACCTCTGGCACACCCTGTACGGTTTCATTTCCCGCCTTTTCCTGTGCTGTCAAGGCTCCTACCACATCCGGCATGTTCCCCTCTACAGTGTCTGGGAGATCGTCCGGTGGGCCATCCGGCACAGTATCTGCTTCCCTCCCTGGCACATTTCCCTCTGTGGCGTCCGGGACATCGTCCGGCATCGTGTCTGCAGCTCTTTCTGGTGCACCGTTGCTCGGCACAGCCTCCAACATACCGCCCATTGAGGTGTCCAACACATCAGCTCGCACAACGTCCTGTGGAGCGTCCGGCAAGTCCTCCCATACCGTGTCCTGTGGGGTGTCTGGCACCCTCTCCGGTCTCATAGTACAGGGGATATCCTCGGCGGCTTGCTCCGTGGCGTGGCTGGCCGCCCTCTGTGCCTCCTGCTCCGCCCGCTTCTCCTCTGGGGTCATCCTATTCCAGCACAGAAATCTGTCTACCTCCTCTAGGGACTCCTGCATGGTCATCGTCTTTGGGTCCTTGGAGGGGTGAAATTCCGGCTCGTCCCCCTGGGGCTCCATCAGATGATCAAAGACACCTCCAGGCGTCATTGGTTTCTCTATAGCTGTCTTCATTGCGTCTGGTCCTCCTATAATAATAAGGCGCACAGCCCAGCTACCCTGCCAGACCGTGCGCCGGTTTGTATGCGCTTGCCCAGAAAAAATCTCTGTTCAAACGCCTTGTTCTGTGATATTATAGGAATGAGAATGAGCATCGCACATCATTCCCGTCCCTATAGCCGCTTTACCTGTTGGCGCAGGTAAGGCGGTTTTTTGTTTGCCTTGGATCATATTCCCGGCACCTCATTGCCCTTGTGCCCTTCAAGCCCAACGCGCATCTCTGGGGTCAGCGTTCTGGTAAACTCCAAGTATGCCTGGACCCCCAGTACTACTGCGTATTGCTCTGCTTGGACCATCAGCTCTGCCGACAGCCCTGCGATCCTGTTCTTGTCTGTCACATCGACCGGCAGGTCATCCAGTGCCTTCTCCAGCGCATCTGCGGCCTTCACCAGCGGCTCACACAGCTCCCGTGTCTGCCGTGGGATGATCAAATATCCTTCTTCGCCCAACGACACACCCAAAATGTCCACGCTACAGGTCTTGTTGTCCATCATAAATGTCCTCCTTATCCTTTACATTCCACGCCATCGTGCCGCCCGTGGGTTCACAAACTCCGGCTCGAAGGTCACAGTGGGGAAATTGGCATCCATATAATTTCCAAACTCTTCCGTTGCCGCCTCTTCATCGTAATCGGACAGTGCATCCACCGTTTCCAGTGCCTGCAGCAGACGAATGCGTCCCCTATCCCGGTCATGCCCCATCTGCACAAGCTCGCTGTCGGTCAGTTCATTGCAAAGCCGATACGCAGCAGCGATATAGCTCCTCAGCACAGGCTTTGATTGGAGCGTCACCTCATAGTAGACCGTCTCATCGAGTTCCTCCTGATCAAAATCCCCGATGCCGCAGCAGATTTCCAATTCGGGGTTGCCCTCTACGTCCAAGGTAGGCGTAATGGCCACACCCGTACCATCGCAGAACCGCATCGTGATGCCTTTGCCGATTGTGGAGTCCCTTTTATCCGGACAGATGCATCCATCCGCCGGGGTCGTTTTTCCGGACAGCACCGCATTCAGAATAAGTGCTGCTTCCTGCTCTTCTTCAGGTGCTTCGGCATGGACCTCGGCACCCTCTAAGTAGATATCCACCATAGTTTTATTTCTCCTGCCTGATCCATCAAAAAATCCACTCGTCGTCCAGATCGTCCGTCAAGCAGTCCTCTTCCATAGCGACGCATCCTTCCAACCCATAATCCTCATCGGTTTCAGTGCAGTCGTCGGCTTCCAGCTCCCCTTCCAGTGTGCTTCTCATTACACGGCAACCCAGCTCAAACCCCTTCATAAAGCAAAATTCCATTCCCCTGTGTGCTGCTTCTACAGACAGACGGCAGATATCCGACAGGACGCTCTGCGGCATGTGTGCTACCTGTGCATAGTTTACCAGATAGCTCTCAAATGCGTTTGCGGCTTCCCTGAGTTCCGCCGACTCTCTGAGGTTCACCAGATCACTCAGGCCCACATAGATGTTCTCCTCATCGTCAAACAGGTTCTCTTTTACGTTATTTTTAATCATTTTATAGCTCCTTTTCATTAAATATCGTCTTCGAATGCAGGCTTATTTCCGGTGCGATGCTCACCTTAGTCATAATTCGAGACCCACTGGTACACCTCCCCGACAGTCTCCCCTGTCACACATCCGATCAGCAGCTCCGGCTCTCCCTCCTTATTCAAGATAGGCTTGATCCGAAGCGTTGTGCCGTCATCCAGATAGATCAGCACCCCTTTACACATGGGCGCATGGTAAAAGCAGGGCAGGATGCACATCTCCGTGTTGGCCGTTTTTCCAGCCAGCATGATGTTGAGCACCGTCTCTGCGGACTGCTCCTCTTCACGGCTCTCGGGCAGAAAATTTCCATCATTAAAGTAAAGTTCCAGCATATAGTCCCTCCTATTATGCACAATTGTTTCCGTTCTTCAGAGCCAGGTCCAAAGCCTTTTCTGTAGGACTGATAGACTCCAGCAGCTCTTGGACCTCACTCTTCAGCCGCCGGAGTTCGCCGCACAGCTGCTCCCATTCCGTCAGCTCACCGCTTGCGACCCCCTCTCGGAGCCCACGCCGCACAGCTTCCGCCAACGCCTCCTCCAGTCTGGTGTGGTAGGTACAGACATCGTACTCCAGCTTGCCGTCACCTTTCACATGAGCTTTTTTCAGCACATAGCACACACTGCTTGCGTCCAGATAGTAGTTATCAAAGATCTTTAGCATAAAATGCCTCCCTTATTTTTTACCATTGTTTTTTCAGGCGATACACGGCCCAGGCTCTACGAGCTATCCATCCTGTGCTCCCTCCTCGATTTGTTGTATTTTAAGACGGACCAGTCAACTGCCCCCCAGTGACCCGGGAATCAGTCCAACCAATCACCTATCAGGGCTATGGGATTTTAGCTGCAGCACATCCCGTGTAGTCCTTGCGGAGGCAACACCTCGCTACCTCGTCCTCGGGTACAGATTCAGCCCTCTCCCCATGATGGCATCTCCTTTCTTAAAAAGTTGGTCCGAAATGGACTCTTGCGAGATTCTCATATCGGTCATCCACGCAGCGTAAGTATACTCCCAATCAGTACCCATGTCAAGAACTTTTTCAAAAATAACTATCTAAATTGAGAATTTGTTAGTATCGCCAATTCTCGTTCTTGGTTTTTATTCATTTTCTCTTTCTGTAAATATTGACATTTTAGAATTTCGTAGTATTATATATACATCTATTAGAAAGGAGTGTTTCGAAATGCGCGTCGGTCAGAACATCAAGACGATTGCAGAAGCCAAGAGGATTTCCATCAAAGAACTCAGCCGCATGGTCGGCATCCCCTATACCACCTTGTATAATATGGTGAATCGCAACACCGATCGGTTCGACCTCGGTCTGCTAGAGGACATTGCACACTCTCTTGACGTACCCATTGGAGCACTACTGGAATCGGGAGAGCTATCCTTAACCGAGATTTTGGGCAGCCATTATTCTCCATCCAGCAACGGAGCCCTCTCCAAGCACCGCCCACCCGAACACGAATCCGAAGATTCACAAGATACCGGCAATCATCTTCCTAACAACACTGAAACGGACAATTCTATTCCGTTTGATATAGGTGACAAAAGATACGATACTTTGTGCAATTTCGACCGGCTAAACGCTCTCGGGAAAGAAGTCACCATAAAACTTCTGCTTACCATAAGGGCCCATCAGTTTGATGGGGATCTGCGGCGTCAATTCATCTTCCTGCTGAAGCATTCCAATAATAAGGCCGTCTATCAGTTGAATCAGGCTCTTGCGAATCTTGTCTTTATAGACAGCTTCAACGATCAATACGCCACCCCCAGTTCCATCGAACTCCTCAAACTTTTAGACCAAGAAATCGACTGATCTTACACCTCCGTTACTCTCTCCGCAGAGCAATGGGGGGTATTTTTATGCCCATCTATCAAAAAAGCAGCTCCACCACACCCGGCGGAACTGCTCCTAAGCACACGATCTTCTATTCTTTTACAGGTTCATCAAGGGGCTGGTCTGGGTGCCCCGGTCCACGATGTCCTTATCCTTGATGCCCAACAGATATCGCTGGGTGATCATGATATTAACGTGCCCCATCAGGCGAGAGACACTGTACAGGTCCAGTCCATTCTTCAGCTGCATCTGAGCGAAGGTATGGCGGCAGGTGTGGGGGCTGACCCGTACCGAGGAGGAGACTCCCACTTCCTCTGCAGCGTGCTTCAACATCCGGGCAACTGCTTCATCCGTGAGGGGCTTGCCTGTTTTGCTGAGGAAAAGGTTTCTGTGGCAGGTGGGGCATTCTTTCCGGTAACCATCCCGGAGCGCACAGTATTTGATGAGCTGCTTGGACAGTGCCGGAGATTTCGGTACCACACGCTCCTTGCCGCCCTTGCCATGCTTCACCAGAATGTAATCCGGTTTGATGTCCTCGGGCTCCATCAGGATCATCTCGTTACAGCGCATCCCTGTGTCAAACAGCAGCATGATGATGGTCTTGTTCCGCACCTCCAGAAAGTCCTTGCCGTCGTAGAACTGGATCATCCGCTTCATTTCTGCTGCGGTAAAGGTATCAATGATGGTCCGGGGCTGCCGCAGAGGCTTTACCTTTTTGGCTGGGTTATCTCGCTCCTCCAAATAGCCCTCCTCCACCAGATAATTGAACCAGGTGCGCCAGACCTTCAGCAGGTCGTTGATGTACCGGGGCGTATTGCCTGCATCCTGCTTTTCCTTCATCAGGTCCCGAAGGTGCCGTGGGCGCACATCCTCCAATTCTGTGATCTGCTTCCGTTCCAGAAATTCCAGCAAGAACCGGGTAGATGCCCGATAATTCCGCAGAGACCCCTTTGCCAGGTGGCGGCATTCGCAGTCATACAAAAATTCATCCCGAAGCTCTTTCAAACACATAAAAAAACACCCTTCCTTTTGCGGCGGACCACAAAAAGAAGGGCGAAAAATTCCTAGATATGGTTGTCGTACCTAGTCACGCTTGTTCGTAGTTGAGCAAAACAAACTCCGGCAGACAAATCAGGCGATTTTTAACGACGGAACGTCATCAGCAGTTCTCAGCGAAGTACTTGATGGTACGAACCATCTGAGAGGTGTAGGAGTTCTCGTTGTCGTACCAAGACACGACCTGGACCTGGTAGGTGTCGTCGTCGATCTTAGCGACCATGGTCTGGGTAGCGTCGAACAGAGAGC
>ERZ791809.428-NODE-428-length-30887-cov-3.377270_pt1 | contig 30887 bp, 17 predicted proteins | sample MGYA00509946_ERZ791809 | MGnify/ENA primary metagenome ERZ791809 (study PRJEB30046, sample SAMN00791993) | human gut metagenome | study: EMG produced TPA metagenomics assembly of the A metagenome-wide association study of gut microbiota in type 2...
CCCAGATATTATACGCGGAGATCCCCACTGCTCCTGCTGCCAGAAGGATCCCCAGCCCCATCAGAGCCCTGGAACAGTCTTTTTTTTTTCGACCGATCCACCATCCAAGAAACAGCAATACGGCTCCTACTGCGGAAAGTGCCAGAATCGGCCAGCGCAGCTGTCCTGTCTGGGGCAGCTTCTCCGGTGTTTTCTGCTCCAGAGTGATTTGGGGTGTAACGATGATCTCTGTCTTTTTCGGCGGTTTTTTTACCTCCGGCGTAGTGGGCTCCTCGGATTCTTCCGGCGGATATACCGGATCCGGAATCCTTTCGGCCTTCGGATTCACCGACATGTCATATAGCAGCTGGGCGTTCAGATTCGTCGGGATTGAAATCAGAGACGGATCGGTTCTGTATTTCTGCATCTGACCCGGAACCAGCAGATACAGACCGGTCTGCAGCCCTGTCCAGCTGAGCTTTCCGTTTGCATCAGTCTTTTTCGTATCCCCGGAAATGTGATTTGCTTTCTGATACTCCAAAAGTGCTGCCGAAGCCTCCTTAGACTGCTGTGCCGTCAGGTTTTTCAGCTGCACGTTACTGCCCTCAAAGCCCCCTGTCAGCTCCAGCACCGTATATCCTCCCCGATCCACCATTGCTGCAACCTGATACAGAGTAAACTCTGCATTTGCAACGGGTTCGTCCTGCATGGTGTCAAAGAGAATTTCGATGGAGCCTTTTTTGTCCGTATCCACGTCCTGCATCAAATTGGACGAGCTGCTCTGACTCTGCTGTGCACAGACGTCCTGCTTCCAGCCGCTGCAAAGGGATAATACCATGGCCAGCGCAAGCAACCAGCCCTTCACCCCTTGTCTGATCCGGATTTTTCTTCCTTTCATTTTCTTCCTCACTTTCTGCTGCAGCTGCAGCATCTCCAATCTATTGCACCCGCTCCCCATGGATCAAAAGACGATGGGAATTGACTCCATAGGGCGTACAGGTAACCAGTGTGACCTGATCCTTTCCGGGCTCTACTGCCAAATCGTTTAACTCCTCCGGAAGCACCACCTCTGTCTGAGTCACCTCATAAACCAGCACACGATCCATCACCGTGATCTGAAAGGTATCTCCTGCCTCCAGCTGATCCAGATCGGTAAAAAGCTTTGCCGAGGGAAGCCCCCGATGACCAAAGAGAACCGCATGGGTCGTTTCTCCGCCAACCGGCAGGGAGGTTCCCTCCAGATGACCGACTCCGTCTTCCAGCGCCTCCTCCGATACTCCGTGATAAATGGGAAGCTTCAGCTTTATTTTTTCGATTTCCAGATATCCCATCACACCGCTGTCCTCTGCCAAAAGCAGCTCCTCATAGGATTTTCCGTCAATCAAAAGTGCTTCCTTTTCTGCCTCTCCCAGCATATCGAAACTGATGCCAAGCTCTGCCAGTTTCTGATTATACCGGTCGGCTTCTTCCAGCAGGGCAGCCCGCTTTTTTTGCTCCAGCTGCGCCTGTGCTTCCTGATAGGCTGCGATCTGCCTGCGCTGTTTTGCCTGTTCTATCCAGTTACTGACGGAGGGATATAACAGGACACCCAGCCCTACCAGACCAAGAAGGAGGGCAAGGACTGTCAAAATTTTTCGTTTCATGCACTTCTCCCTTCCGCTTTACCAAAAACAAAAGATCAGGCTTCCCGCCAGACGCTTTGCCGGTGACAGCTCCTTAAATACAGCTCCTGCAAGCTTTTCATAGCAATCCAGTACAAACAGACACTCTTTTTTTGTCAGCTCCTGATCACTATAGCAGGCCTTCAGCACGATATTTGCCAGCTTCTGCGCTGTCTTCTCCGAAAATACCGGATACTTCTTTCCAAGCTGCTTTGCAAAGCGCTCCTCCTGACAGCTGCATACGCTTTTTTTGTTGAATTTCTGCAGAGCGGCAAAGCTTCGATAAATCCTTTGGATCTGCTCTCCCGGAGCTTCTCCTTTTCTTCCTCTTTTCCGTCGTTTACAGAGGATATGCCTCCGGATGACTGCCAGGATCCCACAGACAGTGATCAGAAGAACCACCGCCGCCAGTGCTTTTTTCACCACCCGGAATATTCTGCTGCCGATCCCGGGAGTCTCCGCTTCCGGAGTGTCTTCCTGATCAAAGGCTTCCCCAGGGGTGTCCGGGCTGTCTGCTTCCTTCTGACCTGAGGCTCCGTCACTTTCTGTTACCAGGGCGGCAAAGCCCGGCGTCGCCTCCACTACGGTCCATCCGATGCCTTCCCGGTAGACCTCTGCCCAGGCATGGGCGTTATCATCCTCCAAAACAGCCTGATAGCTACCGTCCGCCTGTCCTTTAAAGAGACTTGCCGGCGCTGCATAGCCCACCACATATCGTGCCGGCATCCCGCAGGCACGCAGCAGCATGGTGGCCGCCGCTGCAAAATGAACGGAATTTCCTTCTTTGGATTCCTTTAAAAACCATTCTACAAAGTCCTTCCCCTCGGGCACAGCCTCCGGTTCCCGGACAAATTCATAATTTCCTGCCAGCTCAGAAACCACTGCGGTTTTGATCTTTTCCCAGTTTTTTTCTGCTTCCTTTGGATCTGCACTTTCCTTTGTTTCCACCTTGGGCGCAAATTCCTCCTGCAAAAAGCTGAGATTTTCCGGCAGGCTGCTGCAATGTGCCTGCACATAGGCGGCATAGGCGCTTTCCGCCTGATCCAGAGTACTTTCCTGCTGCTTTGTTTCGTTCCAGTCCTCTAAGGTTTCCTCCAGCTGCTTTCTGGGATAGCAGGAAAAAATATCCTGCTGAACGCTCTGACCTGCCAGCGCGCCGTCACCTCCCAGCACCTGATAATAATCATTGAAAAAGGCTCCATAGGGAACATAGGTATAATTCGGATTTGCCGCCAGATTTTCCACCTGCAGGGTCACAGCAGATGAGGCTGCATTTGCCGCAAGCTCCGGCTTTGCATCGTCTCCCTCTCCGGTAAACACCACATTTTCCGCATAATAGGTTCGCAGAAATGGCAGATTTTCCACCCCAAGGGATACATTTCCATCCAGCTTCCACAGGGATGCTGCCTGCACAAAGCTTTCCCCGTCCGCCTCCTCAAAGGCTGTCCCGGTATAATCCGTACCGATAAAGCCCTTTAAATACACTGTCTCTGAGGGTTTTTCCGAAACCGTGACCTTCAGGGCCTGTACCTTTCCAAAATAAAAGCCATCCTGATCTGTCAGTGTGCCATCCGATACCCCTCCGCCGACTCCCTCAACGGAAAGCTTCAGCCTCCCTCCGGAAACCGCCGGAAGCAGCTGCCAGACTGCCTGCAGCACACCGTTTTGTGTCTTCATCCCTGCCTCCTGTGCCTGTAGCAGGGTATTGGTCAGGGGCCGCACCAGCACAAACGCCAACAGCGACAGCACTACAGCCTGCAAAAGCAACCAGACATTGACACTGCTTTTCATCTGCTCTGTCATCTGCCTTGCTTGACGGGCACTGTCCTGATCCCTTTGATCCGCCCGGCTGACGGCGGCGGCACTGAGCATTCCAAGAGTTCCCAACAGGATCAGAAAAAAGCTGAAAAAGGAGGGTATCCCTCCGGCAATTCCGATTCCTGCCAGCACCGGAAATTCTCCTGCCAGAACCACTGCCGGATTGGTCCGGTAACAGATCCCGGCAGATAACAGCCCCGCCAGCAAAAACAGGATAAACCCGAAAAATACCGTCATCTGCATCGCAGATGCTGACGCCTGATACAGGGCAAGGGTACCGTCATAAGCCTCATTTAACCGAGTGCGTACCCCGTTTACAGCGGACATATACCCGGCGATCACATCCCTTTGCAGCAACAACAGCAAAAGGCTTACGCCGATCAGAGTTCCCAAAATCGCAAGGAGCCGATACACCCCTTCCAGGGGCAGTCTGGAAAACCCGATCCAGAACAGCACCGAGACAACCAGAAGCATCCCAAAAACAGGGGCAGAATATGGGATTCCAAAGCCACTGAGAAATGCGCTGCAAAGACCACCGGTGATGCAGAGCAGACAAATCAGCATACCAGCCAGCCGCCACAGCTTTTGGAGCGGCATACCGCTGTGTCCTTCTTCCTGCAGCATCCGACAGGTGATCCTGCCTACCGCTTCCTTATCCAGCTGTTCCGGCTCCTGCCCTTTCTTCATTGCCTCTCACCTGCCTGACTGTTCCTTCTGCATCTATTTTCCAAAGCTGCCCGCCGGCTCCCGGCTCTGTTACACCGCTGCCTCTGCCCTTTTCCAAGCTTCTCTCTGCCGAATCCTTATTTTTCCTGGCAGCTTGCTTTTGACTCTGCTTTCCCTTCTGCTCCAGCTCCTCTTTTGTGGCTGTAAAACAAAGCCGTTTGAGAAAGACCCACAGCTCCGGGGCTTTGGAAATCTGCATCCTGCACAGCTGCTCCTGCTCCTGCCAGAATACTTCATATTCCTGTTCTGCCGCCAAAAGCCTCCAGCAAAAATCCGCTGTCTGCTCCAGCAGCCGTTCCAATTTACAATGATCCCACTTTTCCTGAGGCGGATGATACAGATCCACCTGCAGCAAAAGCACCTCCCGCTTTGGCAGGCTGAATTCCCGCACCAGCATTTCTCCGGTCTTTGCAGTCAGCTTCCAATGCACTCTCTGCAGCGGATCTCCATCCCGATAGGCACGAACCTCGAATACCTCCGAGCCATCGTCTCCGCCCTTTTTTTGGGAATGCTGATCCGAATCCCCGCCGGAGGCAAGCTGTGCCGGCGGGATCCATTCCTCCGCCTGATGTACCAGGGGCACGGACAACACCTGCACTTTTTTATCTGTGGTCAAAAGCTTCTTTGACCATAACCGAAACCAGTCCCGCACGGATGCCGACTGGATCCAAAACTCGTAAACACCGGAATACTTCACCGGGATACAAAATTCCAGCACACCGGTCCGTTTTCCACCTGCCATTCCCATGCTTTCCACGGTGCCTGTGCTGTTATCCAGAAGATCCCGCCAACCGACGGTAACCGCCACACAGGAGGCCGGAAGCAGGGAAGCATTTTTCAGCTTTACCCGAAGGACGATGGGCTCTTGCTTTCCAACCGTCTCTTCTCCAGGCTCCGGCACAATTTCTACTTTCCCAGCCAGGATCTGAACCAGAATCCACATGGAAAGCGCCAACAGCAGCTCAAAGCCCAGCAAAAACGGAGCAAAGCCCTCGGGAGCAGCTACGCCCCAGATAGCAGTCAGAATGACCGCTCCTATATAAATTGCTTTTTCCTTCAAGGCTTCACCCTTTCTCCGGAGCAGGCGCCGGGGTCTCCTTTAAGATCCGCTCCAGCACGGCTGCTGCACGGACTCTATCCATTCCGGAGCTTGATACAGGCTGTACCCTGTGGGCCGCAACATCCTGAAATTCTGCCGCAACATCCGCCGGAATCACAAAGCTGCGGCCTTTCCGATAGGCTCTCGCCTGAGCCATTTTCAAAAGCGCCAAAGAGCCTCTGGGACTCAGCCCAAGCTCCAGTGCGTCATTGTTTCTGGTGGCCTGAGCCAGACGCACGATATAGTCATATACCTGATCGTGTACAAACACTTCTTCGACTTCTTTTTTCATTTCCATCAGCTCCTGACTGCTGATGACGGGACGTACATCTTCCAGCCCGTTTCCGCTCCGGCGGCTTTTTAAAATATCCATTTCCTCTGCGGCATCGGGATATCCGATCCCAAAGCAGATCAGGAACCGGTCCAGCTGGGATTGGGGCAGCAGCTGAGTTCCGGCAGAGCCGACCGGGTTCTGGGTGGCAATGACCAGAAAGGGAGACGGTACCGGTCTTGTCACACCGTCTACGGTTACACTGCCCTCCTCCATTACCTCCAGAAGCGCCGCCTGGGTCTTGGGAGAGGTACGGTTGATCTCATCCGCCAGAAGAATATTGCACATGGCTGCGCCGGGACGGTAAAAGAAGCCATCCTTTTCCCTGTTATATACGGTAAAGCCTGTAATATCGGCCGGTAAAACATCCGGCGTAAACTGCACTCTGTTCTGCGCCACGTTCATTGCCTTGGCAAAGGCCAGCGCCAGGGTTGTTTTTCCCACTCCCGGAACATCCTCCACCAGCACATGTCCGCCGGCAAGAATGGCGGTCATGAGCTTTTCCACGCACTCTGTTTTTCCGATAAATGCTTTTTTTACTTCTTCAATTACTTTCTGCGCCTTGTTTTCCTGCATGACTGACTCCTTTTGCCTTTCTTTCGTTTTTCCCGGACATCTCCACGGCTTCTTTGCCGTTTCACGATCAGCAGGAAAATAGATCCCTCCACACCTGCCACGATCAGCAGGGATACAACCAGCCACGGCCATACATCCACGATCCGCTTCGTGATGGTCTGGGACTGTACTTCATGCACTGCATTCTGCTCTGTCAGCTCCTCCGGCGGGATGTACTCGGTCCGTTCGCCACGGACCAGCAGCCGGTGGGTGTTGATGGCATAGGGCGTGCAGGTAACAAGGGTACAGTAATCCTTTCCTTCCACGATCCCGATGTCCTGGGTTTCCTCCGGAAGCACAACCTTGATCTGGTCTACCTTGTAAGCAAGCACCTCGTCCAATACATGGAGATAGAACACATCGCCCTCCTCCAGTTTGTCCAGATCCGTGAACAAAACCGCACTGGGCAGTCCGCGATGACCGGTCAGCACGGAATGGGTGCTTGTACCGCCGATGGGATAGGAGGACTCCGCCAGATGACCGACACCCTTCTGCAGCACATCTTCTCCGGTTCCGCTGTATATGGGAAGATATACGTCAATTTTCGGAATTTCGATAAAACCAATGCTCTCGCCCACATCCACCAGATCGAGGTAGCTGATTCCATCCTCTCCCTGCATGGCACTGGCTTCCACTGCTGCATTGAGCTGTTCATTATATTTACGGACTGCTTCCTTGGCAGCGTCGATCTGTTCCTGATCCATCTCTGCAACCTGCTCATCATAGGCGGCAATCGCCTGACTTGCATGGGACTGGGCGATCAGGTTGCTGACAAAGGGATACAGAGTCAGACACAGGCCCGAAAAAAACAATATCGCGATAAACCATGCTCTTTTTTTATCCATGACAGTAACCTCCGGACATTTTATAAGGAAAGGCACAGATCAAAGGCCTGCGGCAGCCGCCGCTTTTGCATTTTCTCTGCGCCGTTTTTTCGTGGACATCCAAGGGCACGGGAGAGCGCCCGGATGTCCTTTTCAGGAAGGGAATGGGAAAACACAACGCGGAAAAGAAAATCCCAAATTTTTCTTTCCCGATTACCGCAGCCGCAGCCGGTTTCTAAGACCGACGGCGATCACCGCAGTATCGCTCCTTTCAGGGGGAAAGGGGGTTCTGAAGGAGCGATGCACAGGGCGGGACGTGACCCCCGTCCTGTGCCGGTATCTGTTCTCGCGCACACGAAACGCGATACAGACCCGTTGCTGATAAAATTGCAGCTGTACTTCACAACAGCTTCGCAGCATCCATAAAGGAGATAACAAAAGAGTTATCTGTCTGAATTACTCTGCCTTTTTCTTCTTGCCGGTGATCAGCAGGATCACTGCTGCTGCCATCATGGCAATACCAGCGAAGGTGAATACGAAGGTACCGATGCCACCGGTGGTGGGAAGGGTGAAGCCTTTGCTGTTCTTGACAGTGGTTGTAAATACACCATTGTTTCCTGCATTGGTAAGATTTTTTACTTTAGTTGTTGTGGTGGTCGTCTTTCCGGTGGCAGAATTTGTATCTATTTTAATAGTCTCTGTTTCTGAGTATGTCGCTGCAATCTGAACCTTAATCGGTTTTTTTAACAGGTTGTAGGTATCGATTGTCTTTGTCTCAACAAGCCAGTAGGTGCCGTTAGCAAGACCGGATACGGAGACTGTGCCATCCGCTTTTGTTGTTAAATTTTCTTTTACCTTTTTAAACCTTCCAGTTAATCCTTTTACAGGATTAGTTAATACACCCTCTCCGGTGGCAGCAGAATCCAATTCTCTGTAGAGATCAAAGGTTACTCCCTCCAACTTCGTTGCTTCATTACTTGCATCTACTTTTTCTACAGCGATTTCAAACGTGTAAACAGTGGTTTCTTTTATGATTTCATCTGTTCCAGGATTGCTATGATTGGGATCCGTTGCCGGCAAAATTTTGTTGGAGTAATCCAGGTTGATTTTGTTCGTATTACCGTTGGGTCCTACAGTTACTGCATTTTCTTTTAATTTCATATCAAAGGTAATGTAGATTTTCTTTCCTGCATAGGTTGACAGCTCAGTATCATTGGGGGTAAATGCGATTTTCCATCCATCACCATCCTTCACAGTTCCTGTAGTATATGAAGTCAAAATCTGAGCGGTAGCATCTGCATCCGAGTAAATTTTTAATGAATCATCGACATATGTCTGATGTTCAGGTGTATCCGTTAATGTAAAGGTTTTCAGTTTTGCAATATTCGCAGGAACGTCTACCGTAACTCTGTAAGGAATTGTGTCTCCAACACTGTAATCGGAATCTTTTCTCCAAGCGCCATCAGTTCTGTCTTTTACATCCTTTTCTACATTAGGCTTGTGGTTCACAATTGTAATTGTTGCCGCAGTACCCGTAGTGCCATTCACCTTTGTACCTTCTGCAGCTGCAGCCCATACAATTGTTCCATCAGTATTTACTGTAAACTCATATTCTTTAGTTTCATCAATTATATATCCACTATTTCCCGGATCATCTGTTGAATCAACCTCTAAAAAGCGATATGTTCCATGTGCAAGATCTGTAACCTGAATTGTTCCGTCATCTTTTGTTTTCAAAATTCCTTCCGCGCTGGTTGTGGGTTTCGTTGTAACATCATATTTCCAACTGCCCTCTGCATTTTTCGTCACATACTTCCAGACACCTTCAATCTTTTTCTGCAAAACAAATTCTGCACCTTTTAAGCGGGACTCATTCTCCCCACACTTTCCCATTTTAGTCAAAACCACTCCACCGGAAGCTGTTTTATTCTTGGGGAACACATTTACATCATAAATCCATTCCTCATTATTTTCAGGATTCGTCATAGGAATTGATACCAGAAAACCTGCACCCTGAGAAGCAGCGACAGGACTATACACCTTATCTGGTGCCTTGGTTTCATTTACATAATAAATTCCTACATCCAAGTTATTAAACGCAACAACTCCTGAATCAGTAGTTGTTTTAGAGTCAATCAAATCACCAGTAACAACACCATTTTTTTTCAGCTTCCAAGATGAACCATCCTTCTCAACTGTAAAATCAGTTGGTTTTGGCAAATTTCCAGTTGAATTATATTCATAGTAATTAGTTAAATCCGAGAGTTTCCATACGGTATACTCTACACCAGCCAATGGCTTCGCGTCGCCCGGCACTTTATGTAAATCACTTGCATTACCAGTTCCTGCTAACTTTTCTTCTCCATTATATTCATATTTATGAATCGTAATCGAACCTATTCTTTCCGTATCAATCGTCGGCGTTTTGGTCGTTGTGCCAGTCGCGGCACCTTCAGCCGCAAATGCCGTCATTGTCATCATCGACAATGTCATTCCCAGGGTCAGGAGCCCTGTCAGAAGCTTTTTCATTCTCTTCATTGTTTCCATTCTCCTTTTTTTGTCCGGCTGTCCTTTTGTGTTTGGGACAGCCGAATTATTTTTACTTCTCCTGCTTTGTACGTTTCGCTCCGTACTTTGTTTCTAAGGTTTTCGCCTTATGCAACTGCCGGACATAAGCCCCTGCTCCAACAGCCTGTGTTTCATACCTCCGGGGGTATTATCTCTTCTTCCGAAGCTTATCGTCCCCCTTTCTGCATTGCAGCGTGAAGTATGTACCCATAAGGATTGCCTGCGCCATCAGCGCAATGCCTCCCATAGTAACCAATCCAAACCCTGATCCTCCTGTTGCAGGAAGGATCAGCTGCTTTGTGTTGTAGATGGTGAGCGGGATTACATTGTCTCTCTCTACAGTTATTGACTCCCAGTGGTCATTTGTTTCCTTCTCCATCTTCCATTTCACCTGATTCGATGCATCAATCTCAATTAAGATCGAATCACTCAGCAGATTGTAGCCCTCTGCAGCCTTTGTTTCTATCAGTCTGTAGGTTCCCTGACCAAGCTTTTCGAAGGTGGCAATGCCGTCAACAGTTGTTTTCGGATCACCGACTAGTTCAAACCCCGTTCCATCCGGATTCTTCTTCTCCAGCTTAAACTGTACACCGGAAAGCAAATCTTCCGTTGTGTTTTTACCCCTTTTCGTAATTTTCAGGTTCAGCTCTTCCAAATAGGTATTGGTCACTGTCATATTCACCGTTGGCTGCTTGTCGGTTTCTTGCGAAGCAGGTGTAAGGTCAATACCCGCTGAGGTCGGATCTGTTTTGCCTGTCGAAGCATCCATGGAATAGGTCACTCGATAGGTTTTTCCATCCACAGTGTATGTCTCGCCGGAAGCAATCTCCTTTCCTTCAGCATCCACTTCCATAACCCGGTAGATCCACAGGACTTTAGATTCTGCTGCACTGTTCACATATTGCTCCAGATCCATAAAGGAATAAGACCAAACGTAGGATGAACCACTATACTTGGGAGTAACTTCAACCCATTTTTTCCCTGAGATATTGCCGGAATAGTCAACTGCTTCCCAATTCGCATCTTTATTTGCTTTTCTCTGCAGCTGCAAATAAATACTCTTCGGAAGCTGTTTCAGATCCGTAATCACAGTGCCATCTGTCTTTACCCATTGTTTAGTCACAACAATGTTGCCGGTCGGTTTATTACTATTTTGAAATACCACGACAGGATCCGCTGTTTCTGTTGTAATGGTACCGTTTACGGAGCCCTTCTTTGCATTAAAGGATGATGCTTTCTCGTTATTGATCAGAACCTCCTTCAGGGAAGTGCCATCTGTCGGTTTTTCTTCTATAATCTCATAATCTGTTCCGATGGGAATTCCTGAAATCGTATGGAATTTTCCCTCCTTTAAGGTAAAGGTTGTCGTAATGGACTCTCCTTTTTCCAGGGACATTCCTGCGACATTTGTAAATTTGATCTGAAAACGATAGGTTCCTTCCAGCTTATCTGAATCCTCCGTCTTCTCCTTTCGGATCGTAAGGGAACCAACCTTGACTTTATTTACAAATACCGCTCTTAATTTTGTAACACCGGCTTCATTATCCGGATTATCGTAGGAACGGAACACGATGGCGTTTTTAGTTTCTACACTCGCTTCTTTCGCAAAATGCGTTGAAGTATATCCGGTGTTTTTATTCTCATCCGTAAATACCTCTTTTCTGCCATCCTTGATCTGCGTTCCGCGTACGTTGGAAACCTTTTGCTCTGATGGAATCTCTACCGTCTTTATGTTTTCCGTTTTGGTTACCTTGTCTACTATATGTCCGTTTTCATACAGGCTCCAGCTTGTATCAAATGCAGTAGAATCTATTTCCTCCTTCACGGAAATGTAGCTGCCGCGGCGGAACTGATTTCGGAAGGTTGCGGTCTGACCATCCGCCAGTACAAAGGTTCCATTTTTTCCAATCACGCCGGTATCTGTATTGGAGGAATCGCTCAGAGAATAGACTGCGCCCTCTGGCTTCTCCAGTTTTCCGGATGTAGCAGAACCATAATCCGGAATCTGACTCTGATCTACCTCAAATCCGATATGCTGCGTTACCTGCACGCCGGATCGGAATACAAAGTCATCCAGATATATGTCTCTGGGATAGCTGTAATTAAATTTGATGGATTTTATCTGGCTATAGTTAAAATCAGGTGCTCCATTTAATTTGCTTAAGTCAACGGTCAGAGTATTCCATGCTTTTTCCTTAAGGATTGTGTTTCCGTATAGCTTTCCGGATAACAAGTCTCCGATCTTCTTCCCACTTGCATCCTCCAGCTCCAGATAAATACATTTCGCTGTTGGAGTGTCGTCATAATTATAATACAACTTGAAATCCAGATACTTTTTCGTCTCAAACGCATTCAGAGTTCCACCTGATTGATATGGGATAATACCAAATCTCGAGTCTTTGTGCTCTCCGGTCGTATCCTCTACCGGTGCATACCAGTGCGCAACACCGTTTTGATTTTGATAGGTTTTTACCCATTCAAATGTATTATCCGTGCTGGCCTTCAATTCTGGCGAATTGCTTTCAAAGCTGTTAAATGTCTGATCTGTTACCGTTGCGTTGCTTCCTGCAGCCTTCTCTCCATAGTGTGTCGCCTGATTTTGGATCGTAAAGGGGAATACGGAGGCATTCTCAAAGGAATCGGCAAACAGGGGATTTACCTCACTTTTATCTACCTGCTTTTCTACTGCAAACTCGTTATCATCCGGGAAGTTGAAGGCAATCATCATATTAGATTCCCACATACCGCGTTCCATATAAAACATGGTAAGGGTATGCTCGTCTTGTTTATCCCCCTTCAATGTGAAGTTTGTTGTTTTATCGGTGCCTGCATCTCCTGCAGCTCCGTCTGCCGCACTTTTCTTTACCTTACTTACTTTTGCCTCCAGATTTTCAAAGTCCAGCGTTCCTGTTACCTCTCCATGGGCTCCGCCAACATCCAGTGCCAGTTTTCCATCAATAAATACCCATACATCATCATCTCCGGAAAACGCAAATGTAATCGGCACTTTTTTCTCGTTATCTCCCAGAACCGTTCCATCCGCTGTCAGGCGGAATTTAATCTCTAATTTTGTACCAAATCCATAGTTATAATTTTTTCCGCTTGCCGCTGTAGTGTTTTCGTTAAACGGGAAAAAACCATATGATACTTTATCTCCTCCAGTCGTTCCGTTACTGTTTACATTTTGGGCCCAGCCCTGGTTCCCTGTATTCTTCAGGTAATATCCCCCGGTGGATGGATCCTTTTGCATCGCAAGTGTCGTTTTGCTACTGTCAAACCACCAATAGTCTACTCCATTGCTGTCCTTTTCCTTTTTAAACGGAAATGATACATTGTGATAGACCTTACCCAAGACCGCATTTTTGCTGTTCTTTCCCAGTAAAAACGCTTCGTCAAAATGGGGCTCTGGACTCTTGTTGTCTGCAGTCATCAGCATTCCATTGGAAAGCGCCGCATTTACAAGACCCTGTGCTGCAAATTCATATTTTCCTTTGTTTCCATCCACATCAATTGAAGAGTTGTTTGTGGAAAAGAATTTATTATGGTCATCACTTCCATATAGATTCAATGTACCACTGATCTCTGCGAACCTGATACCCCAATCATCAATACTCGGCTGAAAATGACCTGTATAGATCGGGATGGAAATATTCTTCTCTCGATAATAATCACTCAACGCCTGATCAAACTGCCGGAATGTGACCCAGTTGCGCTGAGTTGCCTTATTCTCACCCGGATAGGAGTCCCGATTATTACCGTTCAATTCATAATCCGTGTAGTAGTCATAGAAGGTAGAATCTACATACAAGGTCTTCGAATCTGCCGAAAAATCACTATCCTTAATATCAACTACATCAACGTTCTTACCCGCATCGGTTTTCTTATACTTCTCTGCATCCCGAACCGTATATGCTTCAGCCCAGTAACCGCCCCTATATTCATTCTCGTATACAGCAGTATCACCGGCATCTGCATAGAAGCAGGGTTTTCCTCCATACTCATTCGTACCCGGAATCGTCAGAATAGCTGTTCTTCTGCCGAACTTATCTTTCCAGTCATCCTTACCTTGCAATTTCTCAGCAGAGAAAATAATTTTATCAATTCCATCCTCTTCCGGAATCCGCACATACCACACATCGTTCCAGGTCTGTCCATCCTTTTTGTGGGACTTTGCTTTTATCATCTCTCCAGACCGGTACTTTCCATTATTGGTTGTGCTCCATGCGTAAAAATAAACCTTCGCATCGTCACTTGCCGGGATGGAATTTTGTCCACCATTTCCCCCATCCGGCGTATTCAGCTTTGAATAGGTTGCATCAAAATAAATCTTATTTCCGTATCCATAATCGCCTGTGACATTTGCTATATTGTTGTCCGTCACCTGAAGCAGGTTACAGTCCAGATCCGTCCAGAAGAAATGATAGATATTGCCCTTGGAATCCTTTACTGTCAAAACAGTCTGCTGGGTTGTGCCGTCGTCCGTAAACGTATAGCTATACAAACTATCTTTAAACTTTGAATCTGGTTTCAGCTCCTGCACATTCTCTGTTCCAATCTGCAGGGTTACCTTCTGACTTCCCTCTTTTTCATCTACTGGAAAATGCTGATTATCGAAATAAAGGGTTTTGTCTTTCAGACTCTCATTACCCGGTGTTGTGCCCCAACCGCTTATAGTAGTAGTTGTTGTACCGTCACCGCTCTTCAGCTCGGTAACTCCATACAGGAAGGTATCCACAGACCCCGCTTTATAGGTTACGGAAACTACGCCAGTGTCTTCCTTGGTACTGTCTTGTCCGAAGTAGTAAATATCTCCCAGCCAATTTTCGGATTTATCTGTAAACCTCACATAGGGTTTTGCGTCAATTTCCGCCTTTTCCAGTTCTACTGTATAGAGATGAGGAAAACCATCAACGCTATTCATCTCAACTGATTTCATCGCTCCTGCTGTTTCCGTAGAGAAGCTGCTGTCTGACGAATAGACTACCTTTACCGGGGTTGTGACCTTACCCGTAAAGTCATAGAAATATAAAGGCATCTTGTTCGCGATTTCTGCAGTGATGTCTTTGAGGGCGTAGACTTCTTGAGTATCCATTATTATGGGGTTTCCATTTCCGTCTATTGCTTTACCTCTACTTGCAAACACCTTTCCACCAGCTTGCGAATAACCCACATCTGTTAAAACCGTTCTGTAATAAGGATGTTTTTTAATTTCATTTTCCCAGTCAGCTTTGTAGACAAATGCAAATTGATTACTGTTACCATCAATAATTTTCCATCTCCAATAGTCTTTGCCATAAACGTTGACTTTATCTCCAGGAATAAAATTATTACCATCCGTATTTCTAAAAAGATATATCTGATCAGCTTCACTCCACTTCGCACTGGGATTCAAATCCATCCCAGTCGTATCAAGATATACATAGTTAGGATCCAGTCCTCCTGCTGCCTTTCTGAGTCCAACCTTAGCCACACGGCTGGCTTTTCTCATTTCGCCGCCCATGTCGTACAGGTTTCCGTCCTGCTGGATTTCTTCTGTTGCTTCCTTTCCGACAGCTTCCTTGGAAGGAGCTTGCTCTTTACTGCTCTCCTCTGTGCCGGTTTCTGCTTCGGTTTGTTTGGTCTCTTCCTCTGTCTGTTTGCTTTCCGATGCAGTTTCTCTGTTGTTTTCTTCTGTGTTTTCCTGTTTGGATCCTTCTGTGGCAGGCTCAGTTCCCCGTTCCAGGGTTTCTACGGTTTTCGCCTCAACCGTTTCGCTCAGCACCTCCAGGTGAAAAAAACGGGTCTCGCACCTTGCTTCCTGCTCCCAGGCAGCTTCTGCTGTCGGATCGCTGTCCGGAGTGTTTCCTTCGGAGCCTGTCGCATCCTTTTCTGTTTCCGGTGTAGAGGGCACATTGTTTTCCGTTTCGTAGCTTGTCTCTGTGCCGGTCTCTGTTTCCGGTTTGAAATCTGCTTTGGTCTCGGTTTCTACCGTGGTATGTGTTTCTGCAGCAGTTTCCGTCTGAGGTCTGCTTTCTGTTTCAGACTCGTTTTCTGTCTTCGTCTGTGTTTCGGTTTCCGTCTGTGTTTCGGTTTCCGTCTGTGTTTCGGTTTCCGTTTCCGTCTCGGTTTCCGTTTCCGTCTCGGTCTCTGTTTCCGTCTCGGTTTCTGTTTCGATTCTTTCGATGGTCATCTGATAGCAGGGTGCTGCCAGACTGTTCCAGTCAATTTCAATGACATCTGTTTGGATGGCTGCATCAAAGGAGGTGCCCAGGAAAAACTGCACATGGTCATATGCCTGATCCAGGGTATACTGGTAAATATCCTCGCCCTTGGAGGATGCAATCATCCGAACCGGCTCTGCAGAAAGCTCCTGTCTGCCGCCCTCCTGCTCTGTCCAGGCGTAAAGGGATACGCCCGACTTTAAGAACTCCGGATCCTCTTTGATCTTCGATGCATCGAAATAAATCATATAATGAAGATTTACCCAACTGCCTGTGGATTCTTCTCCGTCTACCTTCTCCAGTACAAAGCAGGGATCCTGGAAGTCCCATTCTGTATAAACCGGTGTGGTCGCTTCCGTATAATCCCATCCATCTGTCCCGGCCATAAATGCGATATATTCATAGGGTCTGTCCAGACAGTATTCGTAAATTCCATCGCCCTTATCAGAGGGCTTCATCTCAACAGGCGCATCCGCTGCACTGCTTTCTTCCGAATCATATGCATAGACGCTGACGCCGTTCTTACAGAACGCGCTGTACTGGCTTCCATCAAAATATACGGTATACAATCCGTAAAAGCTGCCTGTACCGGTCAGGTCTTCTCCCTGAAGCCGATAGCAGGGTGCCTGTAAGGACCAGTCTATCGTAAGCTCCCCTGTGGTGTTTTTGTTTTCTTTTTTCTGTCCCTGGCAAAATACAACATGCTGATATTTCCGGGTCAGACCCAGCTGCCAGATCTCCTGCTGTCCCTCTGCCTTTTCCAGCTTTACCGGTTCTGCTGCTTCTGCCTCTGCTGCATCGTCATAAGCGTATGCATAGATCCCTTTGGATGCCAATGCCTCTGCCGTGCTGCTTCCTGAAAGATCCAGGTATACGGCATATGGAGTTTCTTCCTTCGCTTTCACTCTGTTTCCTTCTGCAAACATGCCAGTTCCCGATACCATTTCCAGTATCAAAAGTAAGCTCAGAAAAAAGCTGACAGATCTTCTTATCTTTTTCCGTTTCTCCGGTGATATTGTCGCTTTCCACATACCGATTTTCCTTTCCCCCTGTTTTGTTCCTTCTGTTTCACAATGGTTTTTATGCCACATTTTCACTTTAGTTAAATTGTAGGATTTTTTTTGTGCAAAAGCAATACCATTAGCATATTGAATATTTCAGATTTATATTAAAAATTTAAGAACTTTTCGTAAATATCATTATTAAATGTATATATGTCCGTTTTATCAATTATTTTTTTGTATTTCATATATTTCCTATCATCCTAACATGTTAAAAATAATGTTTCTAGTATTGCATATCACGTTTTTATATTGTTTTCAGGGATTTTGTGAATTTTGCTGTATCTGCATTTCCTGCCGCTGGCAGTCTGCATAACTGTGCTGCGTGATACAACTGTTGGTGCTCCGGTTTTTCTGACAAAGAACGGACGCGGCAGATATGCAATTCTCGATATGCAGGACTTTGAAAAGACACAGGCAACCATCCGGCTGATGAATGAACTTGCAAAAGGCCGGTCAGAGAATCTTTCCCTGACCGGCCTTGTCTTAACTGTATATCATAGTCTCGTACATTACTTTTTATGCACCTTGTAATCATTCCACGCCCTTTGGTGAAAAGGGATCCTCATAGATTGCATACACACCTGGGCGGCAGAGCTGTCCGGAGCCGTTGACCGCGGAGCGCACACCGTCGATGGCCGGGTCGGAATAGGTGCAGAACCATTTTTCCATCCTGCCCTTTAATTCTGTTACCAGTTTTTTATATTCCGGTAAACCGTACAGATTCTTCTCTTCTCCCGGGTCGTCCACGAGGTGATACAGCTCATGTTTTCCATAGGGATACCGGTGCACATATTTCCATTCTTTCGTCCGGATCATGCGGACAGGCCCGTATTCGTCGAAGATCACGACCTCGTCGCGGTGCTCCCTCTGCTCGCCTTTTAAAAGCTCCGTAAAGCTTCTTCCGGGAAGTCCCGCAGGCTGCCTGTCTGATAGTCCCGTCAGCTCCAGGATCGTCGGGAGAAGATCGCAGGCGCTTATCATTTCGCTGCAGACGGTATTGGCAGGAATGTGCCCCGGCCAGGAAATCAGAAACGGCACCTTAACTGCGGAATCATACATATTCATCGGGAATGTCCCGTTGCCCTTTCCCCAGACGCCGTGCTGTCCCATGCTCATTCCATTGTCCGCTGTAAAGAGGATTACGGTATTGTCCGCCAGCCCCTGTTCTTCTACTGCATCCAGCAGTCTGCCGATCTGTTCATCCATCGCACTGATCGCCGCAAAATAGCCCCGCAGATTTTCTTCCCTCTTACCGGTTCCATATACCGCGCCGGTGCGCAGATCGGGATGATCCGGCACGTTGGGAATGCTGGGAAACGTGCAGCCATCGTAGTAATCGATCCACTTTGCAGGATGGTGCTCCTTTTCCCAGGGAGAATGGGGTGCAGTATAGTGGACAGACAAATAAAACGGGTCGTCCCCTTCGCCCAGCTCTTTTAAATATTCCAGTGCACGATCCGTGATCAGATCTGTCACATATTCCCCATGATGCACGGTGATTTCTCCATGGTCCACCATGTCCGGGTGGTAATAACAGCAGCCGCCCATGCCGATGGTGTACCACTCCTGAAAGCCCTGCTGCGGTTCGATGCTGTTGCCCAGGTGCCATTTTCCGGAGAGTGCGCAGTGATAGCCGTTCTGCGCCAGAATGTCCGTATAGGTGGGCTGTCCTTCCAGATAGGAAATCGGCTTCCGTTCCTGCTTATAGCCCTCGAAATAAGGATTTTCCTTTCCCTGGGCGGCAAATTTCTCGCCGTCTAAGTTTCCGCTTCTGAGCCAGTCCTGTACGCCGTGAGCGGAAGGCATTTTCCCGGTCAGAATGGATGCCCTCGCCGGAGAGCATACCGGCGAGGCACAGAAGAAGCTGTCAAACCGCATTCCCTGTTCTGCAATTCTGTCCAGGTTGGGCGTATAAAGCTCCGGTGTCCCGGCGCAGTGCATCGCCCAGGGGCCCTGATCGTCTGCCAGAATCATGATAATATTCGGTTTTTTCCCTGTTTTTTCCATATTATTAGATTTTCCTTTTTACTGCTTTGCTTTTGTTTTCTGATACTCTGCATTGACTGCCTCAAGGATCTCTTCACCGCCCTGACTTCTCCAGGACTTGCTCAGCTGCTCTACACCCTCTTCGATGGAAAGCTTACCCTGCAGCATATCCGAAAAGTACTGGGTGTAAATATCGTCCACTGCGGCGCCGTTTTCGATCTCAACCTGCGTTTTCTGCTTAATCAGGTTCGGAACCTGGCACTGGGTCGCAAGATCAACGGTATGCAGCGCACGTTCCCGGTTCGGATCGGTTACAGGGATGTAGTTGCTCTCCAGAGGCCAGTAGAAGGAGCCCCACGCCAGCGCGTGCGCCCAGCCATTGGGCGAGAAAGCATCCTTTGCACGCTCTTCTTCGTTGAAGACGATTTCGTCGCCATCCTTGGTGTAATGAATACCTTCGATACCAAGACGCAGCAGGTTATTTCCTTCCTCCGAAACCATGAAGTCCACAAATGCTGCCGCTTTGTCAGGGTTCTTGCAGGCTGCGGTGATACAGGTCATCATACCGCTCTTGCCCTGCTTGCTTAAGCCTCTCGCGCCGTCCGGACCTGCGGGGGAAAGATCATAGCAGATCGAAGCGTCCGGGAACAGCTCTCTGACGCTGTTTTCATGACGGGTCACATGACGGAACAGGGGTGCAGGCATCATGCCGGCTTTGCCCTGATAGAACTTTTCTTCTTTTTTAGACATATCATTCAACATCAGCTCCGGATCGATCGTACCTGCATCCCACAGCTCTTTGATGTAGGTCATGCCCTTTACAAACGCAGGATCTTCAAAAACGGGGATTACCTGATCGTTTTCATCCAGCGAATAGTCCGCATAGGGTAGTCCGTATGCGAAAAATACCCAGTCAAACTGTCCCGGCTTTTCTGCCGTGTAGCCGTATGTATTGTTCTGTCCGTCGCCGTCCGGATCGTCGTTTGTGAAAGCGAGCATGACGTCTTTCATTTCATCCAACGTCTGCGGATAGGACAATCCCAAATTATCCAGCCAGTCCTGACGCATCACGATCAGGGTATTGGCCACACTGTACTGTGCAATAAACGGCATGCCGTAATATTTTCCATTTTGTGCCGACCACTCGTAATTTTCCAGCCATGCCTTCATGCTCGGGAAGGAATCCATGTAATCATTCAGCGGAATAACCATTCCATCATCAATCCACTGCTGGGTTGCGCTCGTCCCGTATGCACCAGTTACCACATCCGGGAAATCGCCGGACGCCATCGCAACGTTGACCTTTTCCGTATTGGCTTCCGGAACGATTTCAACCGTCAGGTCTATGCCGAGTTTTTCGTTGATCGCTTCAATAATGCGGTCGTTATCCTGAATTGCTTCTGCCGCAGCGTCGCCGGTCGTCAGCCAACGGATCGGAACCCGCTCTGCAGAATCCGCAGTGTTCTGACCACCCGAAGCGCTGTTGCCGCAGCCTGCTGCCAGAATCGTTGTCGCTGCCATCGCTGTTGCCAGAAATGCACACTTACTTCTTTTTCTCATTTTGTTCCCTCTTTCTTTCCCTTTTATATTTTACCCCTTCACTGCGCCTGCCGTCATCCCTGCTGTGAAATATTTTTGGAAAAACGGATACGCGCACATGATCGGAATAATTGCCAGCATCACAGCCGCCATCTTCATCGGCTGTCCTAATAAAAACAGGCTTTCTCCGCCGCTGGAATATGCTGCGTCATTCTGAAACAGCATCGACCGTAAAAACAGCTGCAGCGGCCATGCTTCTTTCTTATTGATATACATAATCGCCGAGAAAAAGTCGTTCCAGTGATCGACTGCATAAAACAGCGTCACCGTCGTCAGCGCCGGTTTGGAAATCGGAAGCATGATCCTAAACAATACGCCGATCTCCGTACATCCGTCCAAAAGCGCCGCTTCCTCCAGCTCCATCGGAAGCTCCAAGAAGAAGTTTCTTAAAATAATCAGGTTGTAGGTGTTGACCGCCGACGGCAGGATCATCGCCCACAGCGAATTCATCAGATGCAGATCCTTTACAACGATGTAGGTCGGAATAATTCCGCCGGTAAACATCATCGTAAACACTGCCAGAAACATGAAGAACCGCTGTCCCTTTAAATCCTTTTTCGACAGCACATACGCCGCCATCGTCGTAATCAGCATGTTGATCAGTGTGCCGACAACCGTGATAAAAATCGAGTTCGCATACGATCTCCACAGATCGAAGCTTTTTAACATATAGGCATAGCCTTCAAACGACCATTCGTCCGGCCATAAATGGATGTTCGTCGCCAGATAGCTTTTCAGCGAGGAAAACGAAACAACCAGGCAGTCCCAGAACGGGTAAAAGGTTGTCAGCCCCAGCAGAATCAGAAAAATCAGATTTACTGTGTCAAAAATCCTGCTGCCGACAGAAACCTTGATTTTTTTCGGCTTTTCCCTGCTCATCAGTAAATTCCCTCCTCTCCTGCCATGCGTGCTGTCTTGTTTGCAATGACAACCAGTGCAAAGTTGATCACGGATTTAAACAAGCCGACCGCTGTCGCCAGCTCAAATTTGCCTTCCTGCAAGCCCATCCGGTATACATAGGTATCGATGATATCCGCCGTCCCGTATACGCCTGGATGATACAATACGAAAATCTGTTCAAAGCCCGCCTGCATCAGTCCGCCGATTCTCGTAATCAGCACAACGATAATAATAGAACGGATACACGGCAATGTGATATGTAACAGCTTCTGCCACCGGTTCGCCCCGTCCACGGTCGCCGCCTCGTACAGCTGCGGATCGATTCCGGTGATCGCCGCCAGATAGATAATCGTGTTCCAGCCGAACGTTTTCCAGATCATCGAAACGACCATCGTGCCGACGAAATACTTTTCATCTGTCAAAAATCCGATCGGTGCAAAGCCGAGCGCCTTGATGACGCCGTTGACAATACCCGAATCCATCGATAACAGGCTTGTCAGAATACCGCCCAGAACGACCCAGGAAATAAAATTCGGAATGTAAATCGCTGTCTGGATGACCCGTTTTACCTTTCCAAGCCGCAGCTCATTTAAAAGCAGCGCAATGATAATCGGAAACGGAAATCCGAAAATCAGTCGGATCAGGCTGATCCGGATCGTGTTCCAGAAAACGGAATAAAACTTTTCCATTCCAAACAGCTTTTGGAACATTTCCGTCCCCGCCCACGGACTTTTCCAGATTCCAAGCATCGGATTGAAATCCTTGAATGCAATTGTTACGCCGTACATCGGAACGTAACAGAAAATGATGTAATACAGAATCGCCGGAAGCAGCATCAGATACAGATATTTATGCTTCCAGAAATACAGTGCTGCCTTCTGCAGGCCCCCCTGCTGTCGGCCCTTTGAAAGTGCTGCGGTTTTTTCCCTCTTTCCCGTCATGTACCTTCCTCCCTCTCTTTTTTTCTGAAACAGTCCTGTTCCGTAAATGCTGCCCGCCTGGTGGCTGCAGCCCCTTTGCGTTTTTTTGTTTCCGTTTCTGAGGTCATTATATAAAAACACAGCTCTGTTAAAAATTAAAAAATCCGACCTATTTTGTTACATTTATAACGATTTCAAAAAAGCCTTGATCTATCACCCCTTTATTGACTTTTTGCAACTTTTTGACTTTATTTTTTGCAGATTCATCGGATTTTTGCTATCCATTTTTGCACTCCCTTTCTTTTGCTTTGTGCATTTTTTCGGTATAATGGTGTCAGAACCAATCAAAGGGAGGCAATTGTTTTGATATCATTCGATCGTTCCATGCAAAAGAAAAAGCTGAAAAATATCATTCGCTCGAGACACTTTTCTTCCTGTTTTTTTATTCTGACACTGTTATCCACGATCCTGTTTTTTGTTTCCACGCTCTTAAGCATCTGGCAGAACAACCTACAGTTAAAGGAGCAGCTGGAGGCAAAGGCAGACGCTGCCTATTCCAATATGGAAAATACTTTTTCCGTTATGAAGGTAGGCTCTGTTTTTATCGCAAAGCTTGCCTCCGTAAATCACATCCTCGTTTCACCGGATCCTACCATCGATTATTTTTCCCGTATGATCAGTGATATTTCTCCTTACACACAGCTGTACTCCTTTGAAACGATCTGCCTGTATTTTGACCGCAGTGAACGGGTTTTCGATTCCAGCGGAGGCATGTACACCTACAGTGATTTTTATAACCCGGATTTTCTCCAGATCCTTTCGGAAATGGACACGGAGGAGGCCTGGGTTGTAAACATTCCTTATGAGCGCTACTACAGCCCGCGTCCTGCTGTACCGGTTGTGGTCTATGCCCACAGTCTGCCTTTGTATTCCTCCAATCCGAAGGGCTATATCACAATTTCCTATGCCATGCGGGAGCTGCGCAGGGATGCTGCTGCCCTTCTTTCCGACAACGACAACAGCTATCATGCTGTCGTTACCTTTTGCGATCAGCTTATCTATGCCACGGATGCAGCTCTGTACGAGCGCTGGGATTCTTCTCTGTCCGCTGATGAAAATGAAGCCCTGCTTTTTCCCGATTATAATGCCTATCCTGCCGTTCAGAACTCCAATACGCTGCAGTGTACCTACTATGTGTCCACCACAGAGCAGTTCAAAGCAGTTACTCCCTTTCTTTTAAGACGTTTTTGCGAATACTTTTTTATACTATTCTGTTGCTTTTTACTTTCTGCTATCTACAGCATGGTTTTGTTAAAACCCGTGGATGACATTATGGAAAAACTCGGCATCACGCCCTACACCCTCGGTCTGTCCGACGATCATGATGAATTTTTCCGCTTAAACTCTGCCCTGGACAGTCTGACTGCCCAGGTCTCAGAGGTGCATTCCGTCCTGCACGAAAAGGAACAGCTCGTCCGGGAGCGTCTGCTGCTTGGTATCCTCCATGCCTCTGTCGATGTCACTGCCCTGCCTCAGGAATATATGAAATACGGTCTGGTCTTTCCGTACCGCTTCTTTTCCCTGATCCTCATCCACATGCCTGCCCTCGAAAGCATGGAGGATTTCGCAAAAAAGGAGCAACTGCGTCTCGTTGTCCTCTCCAGCGCTTCGGAGGCATTTTCCGTCCTTGGCAAAGCCTACGGCATCCATACAAACGGGCAGAATATCTGCATCTTGCTCAATACCTCCATCGCAGATGCAGAGCTGACGGCAGAATTAAAGCGCCTCTGCAGCGCTATTTCCCAACGCATGCAGCAGACGCTTTCCATTGATCCCTTCTTTTCCATTGTATTGTGTGAACAGGCATCGCCCTCCTACCAGAAATCCTGGCAGCTGGCCCGCAGAAACCTTTTGTTCACTTCTCCGGAAACAGAGGATTTTATGATCATCGGTCATCAGGAGGATCTGACCTCCTCCCTGGATCCCAACCTGTCCATCCAGCTTTCTCGTGCGCTGATCGACCGCGATCAGACGGTTTCCCGCAAAATCGCCGACAGCTTTTTTTCCCGCTATCTGGAAACAGCAAACACCCAGGAAGCCCGAAAGCTTACAACGATCCTCCTGTGCGAGGTCTATGTGGCGCTGCTTGATTTCGGGGATGACATTCCGGACACCCAGCTGAGCCCTTACCTCAAAAAGCTGGAAAATGCTGCGGATCCTTCCGAATGCAGCCGCATCTTCTTTTCCTGCATCCAGGGACTTTTAAATGCCAAAACAAAAACCTCCATGGAAGCCCACACTTATATCTGCCAGGCAATTTCCTATATCCAGCAGCACTACAGGGAGGAGCTTTCCGTCCCTCAGATCGCGGACGTCGTCAGCTTAAACCCGGTCTATCTTTCCAGGCTCTTCAAGCTCGACACCGGAAAAACGCTCTCCGAGTACTTAAACTGCTACCGCACGGAATGTTCCCTCGCGCTGCTGACCGACACTGCTGATACGATCCAGTCGATCAGCCAGAAAGTCGGCTACTCCGACGTCCGGAGCTATATCCGGTTCTTTAAGAAATATTATGACGTGACACCCAGTGAGTACAGAAGGGGTGCGGTTGGGAAATGATTCCGGACAAGTCATTGCTGAAAAAATATTTGGTTTTTTGCCACGAAAATGCCAAAGCTGCCGCACAGTGAACCTTTGACGGCAGAGCTGTCCGGAGCCGTTGACCGCGGAGCGCACGCCGTCGATCGCCGGATCGGAAAAACGCTCTCCGCATACTTCTTGACAGAACAAGCCGCCTTTTTTATACTTATAGCACTTGTAAAAAACGTTACTGTTCACCTGCGCCATTCGCAATACAATAGAATGCACGCTCCGCGAACATTCTATTGTCATGAACCACGCCTTGCGGCAGAACGGAGGATATTGTGACAGACAAAAAGCTGATTTCATCTTTACAGGGGCTGCGGGCAGTCGCATTTCTGAGCGTGGTCCTGTCCCATTGCGGCGCACCGTGGCTGGGGCCGTGGGCAATTTCCGTATTTGTGGCGCTGTCCGGTTTTCTGATGACCTGCAACTATTACGACCGCCCGCGCACAGCACCGGGACTGCGGTCTGCCATGGTCTTTTCCCTGCAAAAAATACGCAAGCTGTATCCGCTGCACCTTATTATGATGGCTGCTGCCCTGCTCCTTGTGCTGAAGGGGCTCCTGGTACAGCCCTCTGCCCGTGGGGTGCTGTCCTGTGCAGCGCAGCTTGTGGTAAGCATTTTTCTCCTGCAAACCTGGATTCCCTCCAGCCGTTTCTGGTTCTGCCTGAACGGAGTAGCGTGGTATCTTTCGGTGCAGGCTTTTCTGTATGCAATCTTTCCCTGGCTGCTCGCCGTGCTGAAAAAGGCCGATACTCGCAGACTGCGCTGTATTGCTGCCGCGATTTTCTGCGCACAATTCCTTTTCTCCTTTGCAATCTGGAAGGCCGGACTCAGTGGAAAGGCCGTATTTTACCTGACCTATCTGTGTCCTCTTTTCCGGGCAGGAGATTTTGCCATCAGCTGCTGTATGGGCTGCCTTTACCGCAGCCGCAAGGAAGAGCGCATACCCCACGGTGCCTTTTCCCTTCTGGAGCTGGCAGCTGTACTGTTTTCGGGCGGTTGCTTTTTCATCGCTGCCAGACAGGTGGGAGCTTTTGGCGCGGTAGCCTTCCGGTACAACGTGCTGTTCACCCCCTCTGCGGTGCTGCTGGTCTGGCTGCTCGCCGTGGGCAAGGGGGTGATTTCCCGGCTGCTTTCCGCAAAGCCGTTTTTGTGGCTGGCCGGGCTGTCGCCTTACGGCTTTCTGATCCATCAGGTACTGATCCGGTATATGGAGTTGGCTGCAAACAAGCTTGGTCTTACGGCACATCCTGTGGTCTGGACCCTGACCGTATTTTTACTCACGCTCTGCCTGAGCAGCTTTTACAAGGCGTTGGAGCACCGGGTGCGGAAGCGTCATGCCAAAGCCGCCGCACAGTAAGCCTTTGGCTTTCTTCCGTAAACGTCAACGGTTTATACCCACCACCATTTTCTGAGTGTATTCACTTTATTTTTCCGCTCATTTCTGCGCACGCTTTTTGCGCATGTCGAGTTTGTGTCAAGTGTGCGCAGACACAAATCTCTCGATTGAATAATTTATTTTTCAATTTTCCACCTGCGGAAGGCTTTGCGCTGCACACAGCGCACCATACCCCACCCGCTCATTCGGATAGTCCGTCTCGCCCCGCAGCTTCTTTGCGCCTTTTCGCAGATATGCCTTTAGTTTCTCCCCGTACAGATACGGATCATTTCCCTTTTCAATTCCCCATTCCATCAAAAGTGCCGCTGCACCGGAAACGAGCGGTGTCGCAAAGGAGGTCCCGCTTACGCGCTGCGTGCTCCCCTCCGATGCCGGAACCAAAAGATCGACCCCCGGCGCTGCCAGATCCGGCTTGGAGTCTGCAAACATCAGGCGGTTTTCCCTGTTTATTTTCTCGCCTCTTCCCGAAAAATCCGCATACGCTTCATAATATGAGTGGATTGCTCCGACCGAAATCACCTTTTGCGCCGTCGAAGGAATCGTCATCGTCAAAAGCGGATCGGGCCGTACAAACCGCGTATCTGCAGAACGGCTCTGCTGGGTCGGTAAATACAGCTGATAGCTGCCGAGCACGATTTTTTCCGGAATCAAGTGAAAGGTCCAGATCCCGGACTCAATATAACGATCCCGTGGGAGCAGGTCAAAAAAAATCTCCTGCCAGACAGAGTACGGCGACGGCTGCCCGGCATAAACCAATACCTCCGTCCCGTTTGTCAGCACATCCTGCCGTCCGTTTTTATCTGGCTGTACGATAATTTCCTGTCCGGATGGTGTCTGCAAAATCACAGTGAACACATCTGCATAGTTTTTCCACAACTGTATATTCAGTGTCCGCTCATATTCCCCGATGATCAGCTCAAGCGTTTCCCTTTCCCTCTGCAGATTGCCGGACAATCCGTCAGCACGAAAACTAACGTCCGCTACATTTTTTTCCAGTTGTCCGGACGCATGACCGCCTGCCGCGCCCTCGTTTCCGCAGCCTACACAGATTGCCGTCCGCCCGCTTTCCGCCGCATTGTCCAGAAAACGACACAGCAGGGAGGAACCGTCATGCGGTCCGTAACAGTTTCCGTAGCTGATGTTGATGACGAGCGGCTGCCCGATTTTGGCAGCTTTGGAAAGCGACCAGGACACTGCGCTCATCAGCTGCGTTGTATGTGGATAGCCATTCTGTTTTTGGGAAAGCTTCACGACCAACAGCCCCGCGCCCGGCGCAGCGCCCCTCAGCCGGAGATTTGGATTGCTCCCGGCAGCAATCGCCGCCACCGCCGTTCCATGTCCGGAGCGGTCGATGCTCGGCACAAGCTCCAGCGCCCCGTCCCGGCTTTCTGCCTGCAGTGCCTCGTCAATCTGTTCCTGCGAAAACTCCCGTTCCAGTTCCTGATCCCACAAAGCCAGAATCCGGCTGCTGCCATCTTCCTTTCGAAAATCCGGCATCCGATAATCGATCCCGGAATCCAAAACAGCGATCAACACGCCTTTTCCATCCAGGGGTGCGCCCTCATCCCCCTGTGAAAGAAGCGGCAAAATACAGCTGACACGCTTCGCCTCATACAAACAGGTCTGCAGATTTTTCGGCATCTCCACATATTCGATCTCCCGGGCAGCCACGAGCGCTCCGATCTGATCCTCCGGAAGCTTTACAATTGCATAGCCCGCCAGAAGCTTTTGTATCTCCATTCCGGGTATCTGCAGTCCGTCGATGTCCCCACTGTATTTGACGATGACCTCCCGCAGGTTTTTGTCCCTGGTCACTCCCACATCCAGAACCTCCGAGCGTTCCCTCTGTCCTTTACTTGCCGACAGGCTCAACAGCAGCAGATCCTCCAGCTTTTCTGATTCCATGGCAGATCATTCCTTTTCTGCAGAGGCTTCTTTCTTATATTTATGCCGGGAACATCCGATGGTGCCTGCTTTTTGCGACATTTTTGTCGACGTGCAAGATGAAAGGCACGTTAGAAACTCCTAATCTGCTCTTCGTCAAGTCTTTTGAGAATTTCACATGCCAGCTTAACAGCGTTATCAAAATCGGCATAAGCTGAAATTCCGTAATGTGTATGTGCATAGCGAACCGGAACTCCGATAACGATAACCGGAACCGCTTTTTCAGTCAGATGTATCGCTGCACCATTGGTTGCACCAGCACTGCGGACTGCATCCTGAACTGGGATACCAAGCTTTTCTGCCAAATCCAACGCATATCTTTGATAACGCGGATTGGTAATCATACGGGCATCTATGTGACGCAACATCGGTCCACGCTTGATAGCTGTCTGAACCATATATGGTTCCACACAGGTATCATCTGCCGGGCATCCCTCAAAAACAATTGCGATATCCGGCTTAATTACCTGTGCTGTCACGGTGGCACCACGTACACCAACCTCTTCCTGTGCTGCACAAACACCAACAATATCAACATTCAGCTCCTGACCGGCCAGGTTATGCATCGTCTTAAGAATCGCTGCGCATCCCAGACGGCAGTCAAAGCTCTTGCCTACCATCAGATCTGTAGTTTCTGAATATGTAAATGTCACATCCGGCACTACCGGTTCCCCGATACGAATACCGAACTTTTCAATTGCCTCTTCTTTCGAAACAGCTCCAACATCCACCGTGATATCTTTCATATCCAAAGGAGCCTTACGCTCCTGTTCTGTCATGAAATGCGGAGGCTTGCTGGCAGTAATCCCCGGAATATATTCTCCGAATCGGTTGCGAACCCAGACTTTATGTGCCGGAATATTGTGGTTAACCCAACCTCCGAGCTGAATAATGCGAAGTGTTCCGTTCGGGCAGATTGCCTGCACCATAAAACCAACCTCGTCGCTATGTGCGTCAAGCTGAACAACCGGACGCTTGCCATTATTTTCTTTGCGGCGGATATACAGGTTGCGCATACAATCTTCTGTAATTTCTCCAAGTCCTTCTGCATAAGGACGAATCGCCGCTACCACTTCATCTTCGAAACCAGATGTACCGTTTGCATTTGAAATTGCTGCAATCATTTCCAGTGTTGTTTTTTTATCCATTCTAATCTCCATTCTGCAGGCGCTTTGCGCCTAAGGAACCGCGAGCAGAACTTCCAGTTCTGCTCTGCGATCCTGGCTACTTTGTGGCGCCTGCGACACAAATAGCTGTGTGAAAAATAAGCGATCACGCTTATTTTTCACACTAACTCCTCATATTCCTGTTTCAATTCCTCTGCCAAATACGTATCGCTCATGCAATGCATATCAGAAACACCATCACGGATCAGCTGATAGACCTGGGAATGATAAAAGAAATCCAATGCCGCATCCAGCGAAAGTCCCTGCTGTTTAGCAAAACATTCGATAACACGGCTATATTTTTTCTGAAGCAAAATCGGATTTGCTGTCATAGTGTTTCACTCCCTTCAAAATGCAACAGAGACAGTGCTTTCTCTGTGCGGAAACATATTTGCAGGTTCGGCTTTTCATAACGCAGGCGGTTGATAGCTTCCGTTTTATCAATCAGTCCGTCAAAGAACAGCTCCACGGTATTAAACACCTTATCATTGGCAACACCACCCACAACAAAGTCATAATCCGTCGAATCTTTTCCGCTGCGGCAGTTCAGAATGAAATCCAGCCACTCTTCGGAATAAGAATCGAATTTCAGCGTTTTCAGTTCAACTTCCCGGCTTTCATCAAATTCATACCGGGAAATAATACCATCTTTCCCACGGCGTTTGAACTTACCGCACCACTTCGCCGCCTGTTCATACAGCGGCGTGACATAAAAGCCACGCCCGAAGTCTACATCGGAGCGGGAATGAACCAAATCCGGCTTTGTAATTTCTAAGAAAGAACCATGATATAGAATCATACTTCCACACCCCTTTCTTTCATCACGTCAAGAAGGTCATCAACGATATATTCCCGGCTCTGGGTATGCAGCACTTCATATTCCGGCACAATGTAACCGTTCAGAATATCGCTTTGTTCGGTAAATGCCTGATAAACACGTTCTGCATCCACGCCCAGCTTTGCCGCTACATTTTCAATGCAAAATACAGCAAACTCCAGCTCACTGGAATTTTTAATTTTTTCATCCGCTATCATACGCAAGCATCCTCCTTAAACTGTTTTCATTATACCAGAAAACACAGAGGATTGCGAACCGGATATCAGACATAAAAAATCTATGTTTTGCACAAAGATCAGGTGGCTTTTGCGGTGTTACTTCCGTGAAAGGCTTTATCATGGAGCATCCTCGTTCTTGCAACGTCCGGAAAAAATATGGAATTGTGGAGAAAAGTCTGCTAGAATACGTGTCGTATAAAAAAACTTTCCGTACAGAAAGGATCCTGAAGGATGTATCAGAATTATATTTTTGATTTATATGGAACCCTCGTAGACATACATACGAATGAAAAGAAAGCGTATCTCTGGAAAAAAATGAGCCTGTTCCCGGGCGTGCCGGAAATGCTGCAGCGTTTAAAAGACGCAGGAAAGAAGGTTTTTCTGC
>ERZ791809.437-NODE-437-length-30505-cov-7.532841_pt1 | contig 30505 bp, 24 predicted proteins | sample MGYA00509946_ERZ791809 | MGnify/ENA primary metagenome ERZ791809 (study PRJEB30046, sample SAMN00791993) | human gut metagenome | study: EMG produced TPA metagenomics assembly of the A metagenome-wide association study of gut microbiota in type 2...
TGGAGCTGAAAGAGCTGATCGACGCTGACTGCGAAGAGTTCGGCGTGTCCGCTGTTGCTGCTGCTGCTCCCGCTGCTGCTGGTGCTGCTGCTGCCGCTGAGGAAGAGAAGACCGAGTTCGACGTCATCCTGGCTGAGGCTGGCGCTACCAAGATGCAGGTCATCAAGCTGGTGAAGGAGATCACCGGTCTGGGCCTGAAGGAAGCTAAGGCTATCGTCGATGGCGCTCCCAAGGCTGTCAAGGAGAAGGTCTCCAAGGCTGAGGCTGACGACATCAAGAAGAAGCTGGAAGAGGCTGGCGCTAAGGTTGAGGTTAAGTAATTTAACCCCTTCTCTTACCGTTCTTTCTTGAACATCAAGAGGTCTGTACCGCGAGGTGCAGACCTCTTTTTTATGCACCGGAACTGTGCTATACTGGTTGCAACAGGAGGAACGGCAGGGCTGCAACACCTCTGCCGCACAAGAGAGTTATGGAATACCGCAACTGGAACAACAAACCGCTCCGCACTTCCCTGCTGGGCTACGGGTGCATGCGCTTTCCCACCCGGGCAGACGGCAGCATCGACGAACCCCGGGCCGAAGCCCTGCTCAACACCGCAAAGGCCGCCGGTGTGAACTACTTTGACACGGCCTACCCCTACCACAACGGCCAGAGCGAGCCTTTCGTGGGCCGGGTCATTGCCAAATGGGAGCGCAGCAGCTTCTACCTGGCCACCAAGATGCCGCTGTGGACCTGCAAGAGCCTTGCCGATGCCCAGCGCATCTTTGAAGAGCAGCTCCAGCGGCTGGGGGTGGAGTACATCGACTTTTACCTGCTGCACTCGCTGCACAAAGCCCGGTACGAGCAGGCCAAGGAACTGGGCATCGTGGACTGGCTGTGGGAGCAAAAGGCCGCCGGACGCATCCGAAATTTCGGCTTTTCCTGCCACGACAACGCCGCCGGTTTTGAGGCCATCCTGCGGGATCAGCCCTGGGATTTCTGCCAGCTGCAGTACAACTATCTGGACCGGGACGACCGCGCCGAAGAGATCAGTGGTGACCGGGGCTACCAGCTCACCGAGGAATGCGGCGTGCCGTTGATCATCATGGAGCCCATCAAGGGCGGCACGCTGGCCGCTCTGCCCGCAGACGCCGCCGCGCCGCTGCGTGCCCTGCACCCGGACGCCAGCGATGCTTCCTGGGCGCTGCGCTGGGTGGCCGGACACCCCAACGTGCATGTGGTGCTCTCCGGCATGAGTGCCGAGGAGCAGCTGGCAGACAATCTGACCACCTTTGACCACTTTGTCCCTCTCTCCCCTGCTGAGGATGCAGCTGTGGAACAGGCGGCTGCCGTGCTGCACAGCCGCATCAAGATCGGCTGCACCGGATGCCGCTACTGCATGCCCTGCCCCATGGGGGTGGACATCCCGGATAATTTCAGCATCTGGAACCGTCTGGGCATGTTCCAGCAGCCGGAAGCAGTCAAAAAGCAGTGGACCGAGCGCTTCCCGGACAGCGAGAAGGCCCTGCACTGTGTGCGCTGCGGCAAATGCGAGACCGTGTGCCCCCAGAAACTGCCCATCCGTGCATCGCTGGCCCGCCTGCAGGAGGAACTGGACGCACTGTAACAAAAAAGATCCCGCGCCGGATGACGCGGGATCTTTTTGCATTCAAATGTTTACCACAGGCGGATGACCTTGATGACACCCTCTGCCTTGTCGCGGGCCAGCTCCAGATGGTGCTGCAGGGAGTCTGCCGCGCGGTCCCAGTCGCCGGCCAGAGCCGCATCCAGAATTTCCAGATGCTCCTCACAGGTCTGCTCCTGATTGATCATGCTCACCTTGCCGGTCATGATGCGGAAGCGGGTGTTCAGGCCGGTAATGCGGTCGTAGGCGCTGCGCAGATACTTGTTGGGCAGGGTGCTCATAAGCAGCTCATGGAACCCGTCGTCCGACTCACAGAAGTCGGAGATGCGCTCCGGATGGTGCATCAGCTCGGTGTAGTTTTCCAGCGCTTCCCGCGGGATGCGGTCGCCATAAGTACGCAGGGCATAAGGCTCCACCAGCAGACGCATCTCAAACATGCTGTGCACATCTTCTTCGGTGATGCCGGAAACCATCAGGCCCTTTTTGGGCAGGATGGTGATCAGGCCCTCCTGCTCCAGACGGCCCAGTGCATCCCGCATGGGAGTGCGGCTGATGTTGCCCATTTCCGCGCAGAGTTTCTGCTCATTCAGAAACTCGTTGGGCCGGTACTCACAGTTCAGGATCTTGGTTTTCAGGTATTGATAAGCCTGCAGCTTCAGGCTCGGCTTGGACTGGGTTTCCATTTCTTTCATAGGCGGTCGTACTCCTAAAATTTTCCATACAAATGCGGCAGCCTGTTCGCGGCCTGCCGCCCGGCTTCTTCCTCGGGCATCGTCTTGTATCCCGTCTGCCATCCAACATTTCTCACTAATATATTATTTCACACAAGTGTATTTTTTACAAGAGTTTTGAGAAAACTTTGGTGTGTTTTCCGTTTTGACCAAAGATTTTGCGTCATTTTCGCCAATTGTGACAAGAAATTTTGTGCTTGTCACCAAATTCGGGCTGGCTGGGCCTTCCTTTTTGCATCCCACACAAAAATATGCTACAATAGGTCAAAACAGTTCTCATTCAGAAAGGAAGCGTTCTTTTTCCATGGCACGGAGCGACGGCTACAATACCAAGACCCGCCAGCTGATTTTGGATTATCTCATCAACAACCGGCAGCACGCAGTCAGTGCCTCCAACATTCTGGAGCATCTGGAGGAGCAGGGTGCCAGCCCCAACCCCACCACCGTGTACCGCTACCTCGACAAGCTGGCCGGGGAGCAGCGCATCATGAAATATGTGGCCGACAAGGGCGAGAAGGCCGTGTTCCAGTATGTGGACGAAGGCCGCCACTGCCGGGAACACCTGCACCTGAAGTGCGTGCAGTGCGGCCGCATCTACCATCTGGACTGCCACTTCATGGACGAAGTGCGGGCCCATCTGATGGCCGAGCACGGCTTTACGTTGCAGTGCGAGGGCAGCGTTTTGTACGGATTGTGCCGCCACTGCGCACAAAATGCCCCACAGCCGGAGCAAACCGTACAAAAATGTTCCTGCTGTGTTGACACGGGCAAAAAGCCGTGATACAATGCAGACAGAAAAAGCGTTGAACGGGAAAAGTAAGGTTTCAAAGTTCTTTTGCAGAGAGCGCAGGCCGGTGGAAGCTGCGCAGAGAACGAAGCCCGAATGAACACCCGTGAGCTTCCCCCTGAACCCGCCGGGTGCGGCAGTAGGGGCAGACGTGCGCCGCTCGTTATCGCGGCAGTGCTTTCAACGGGGAGAGCGCACAAAAGTGACTGGCATACTCTGTGTGCTGGTAATTTAGGTGGCACCACGGATACGGCAGCATATTCGTCCTAGCAAAACGGGATGAATGCGCTGCCGTATTTTTTATTCACCAAGGAAAAAGAGGGGTAAGAACTATGTGTTGTGTGATGGGCTACACCGGGCACGATCTGAGTGCCGCCAAGTTCAAAGAATATCTGCTGCGCACCGTGATGCGCGGCCCGGACGACCAGCGGGTGGTGGAAGGCCCCTTTGGCCTGATGGGCTTTGGCCGTCTGGCCATCATGGGTCTGACGCCGGAGGGCATGCAGCCGTTCTACCGCGGTGCCGACTGCGTGGCGTGCAACGGCGAACTGTACGGCTTCCGGTTTGAGAAGGAGATCCTCAAGCGCCGGGGCTACAAGTTCCAGTCCGACTGCGACTGCGAGATCCTGCTGCCGCTGTACTACGAGTACGGTCTGGACATGTTCCGCCACATGGACTCTGAATTCGCACTGATCCTGTACGATTCCCGCAAGGACCGGCTCATTGCCGCCCGCGACCCCATCGGCATCCGGCCGCTGTTCTACGGCTACTCCAAGTCCAGCCACCAGATCGCTTTTGCATCCGAGATGCAGAACCTGATCGGCTGGTGCGATGACATCCGTCCCTTCCCCATTGGCAGCTACTACTGCGACGGCCGCTTCGTGCGCTATGAGGACATTGCCGACGTGCCCGCTCCCATGCAGGATGACATGGACACCGTGCTGATCAACATCCGCGAAAAGCTGATCGCCGGTGTGGAAAAGCGTCTGGACGCCGATGCCCCGGTGGGCTTCCTGCTCTCCGGCGGCCTGGACTCCTCGCTGGTGTGCGCCATCGCCGCCAAGAAGCTGGGCAAGCCCATCCGCACCTTTGCCATCGGCATGGATACCGATGCCATCGACCTGAAATATGCCCGTCAGACCGCCGATTATCTGGGCAGCGAGCACCACGAGATCATCATCAACCGCGACATCGTGCTGCAGAACCTGGAAGAGGTCATCCGCCTGCTGGGCACCTGGGACATCACCACCATCCGCGCCAGCATGGGCATGTACCTGCTGTGCAAGGCCATCCACGAGCAGACCGACGTGCGGGTGCTGCTGACCGGCGAGATCTCGGACGAGCTGTTCGGCTACAAATACACCGACTACGCTCCCACTGCCGACGCCTTCCAGCAGGAGAGCCAGAAGCGCATCCGGGAGCTGTACATGTACGACGTGCTCCGCGCCGACCGCTGCATCTCGGCCAACAGCATCGAAGCCCGTGTGCCCTTCGGCGATCTGGACTTTGTGCGCTACGTCATGGCCATCGACCCGGAAATGAAGCTGAACCGTTACAACAAGGGCAAGTACCTGCTGCGCAAGGCCTTTGAGGGCGACTGGCTGCCGCCGGAGATCCTGTGGCGTGAGAAGGCTGCTTTCTCGGATGCCGTGGGCCACAGCATGGTGGACGACATCAAGGAGTACACCAACAGCCTGTACACCGACGAAGAGTTCCAGCTGCGCCGGGCCAACTACTCGGCCCACTGCATGCCCTTTACCAAGGAGAGCCTGTTCTACCGGGAGATCTTCGAGAAGTATTACCACGACCAGAGCCGTACCATCGTGGATTTCTGGATGCCCAACAAGGCATGGCCGGGCTGCAACGTCAACGACCCTTCCGCCCGCGTGCTGGCAAACTACGGTGCCTCCGGTGTGTGATCCGTTTTCTTCACAGCAACAAAAAAGCCATGGCAGCTGCCATGGCTTTTTTGTTGTATTCACATCCGGATCTTCTGCGCTGCCCTTGCGATAGAGGCAAGCAGGGCCACTAGACGGGTCTCGTCCATCTGGCCGCAGTAGCTGGTAAAGGTGTAGTAGCACCCCTGCACGCAGAAGGACAGCACCACCTTGCGCACTACGTCGTTTTCAAAGGCGGGGTCGCTCTCGGCAATGCACTTGCGCAGCGCCGCCTCCACCCGGTTGATGAACAGCCCCTGCCGGGAATCCGCAAACAGAGTGTTGATCTCGTTCTGGTGCCGGACAAAGGCCCGGAACATCTCGCGGGCCAGCCACTCGGTACGCTCGCTCACATCCCGGGCGGTCAGGTTGGGCAGGCTTGCAACCACAGCCTCCACCATCTCGTCCTCCATGGCGTTGGCCAGGGCGTAGATGTCCTGATAGTGGGCATAAAAAGTGGATTTGTTGATGCAGGCCCGGTCGCACAGCTCCTTGACCCGGATCTTTTCCAACGGTTTTTCGGCCCGCAGCTCCATAAAGGCCTGCTTGATGGCACGTTCCGTTTTTTCAATGCGAATGTCCAGAAAATCCACCTCTTTTACATTTGGGTTGGCTATCCAACGTTTTTCCACTTTTGCGGATAGACAAGCCCCACAGCGTTTTTTATACTGATTTTATCCGGAGCTGTCTGCCCAGCACGGTCATTCCCGGCGGTACAGCAGGCCCTGCCGGTCCAGTTCTGCGCGGATGCGCTCAAAGCTGGCCCGGTCCGGGCAGCGCAAAGTGTGCAGATGCACGCCGCCGGTCATCCGGCTCAGCAGGCTTTCCGGCGCACTGCGCGCCTGCACCAGAAAGGTGTCCACATCGTAGCGGCTGGCCAGATTCAGGTTCGCACGGATCTCGCCGTACAGGCTGTTTTCCACGGCCACATCCACGGCCACACCGCCCTGGTCCACAATGGTGTACAGCTCCCGGCGCATTTCGTCCTCGGTGCGGTGCACGCAGGCCAGGATGCCGGTATAACCTTTCTCTGCCGGGTGCAGCTGGTAGCCCCGCGGCGTCGCGTCGATCTGCGCCCCGCCTGCACGCAGCAGTGCCACGTCCCCCACCACGATCTGCCGGGAGACCCCCAGCTCAGCGGCCAGTGCACTGGCACTTACCGGGTTCTGGGCACCGCTCAACCGGGTCAGGATGCATTCTCTGCGCTGTGCTGCGTTCATCTTTTGTCAGGCTCCCCTTCCGTTTTCCGACGTTGCTGCCCCTATTGTAGCAAAACCGGCCGCAATGTGCAAGCCGCTTACTTTTTCAACCGCAGGATGGTGGCATAGTTGGAAGGCAGCTGCACCTTCATGCGGCCCCAGTCGAAGCTTGTCATCACCGACTGCGCGCCCACGGTATCGGCCAGCAGATCCTCGGCCGCATTGGCCTCCACCGGCAGCTGGAATTCCAGCTGCGCCGGGCTGTCGCCGTTGTTCAGCACCGCCACAAGGGCTTCGCCGTCCAGCACACGGGCGTAGGCGTAACACTGGGTGGTGAGATGCAGTTCCTTGAACTCGCCCCAGGTCAGGGCCGGTTCCTCGGCCTTCAATTTGCCCAGTGCCGCATATACGCTGGTGACCGGGTTGGTGGTCAGGGCGTCCTTATAGTCCTCCAATTCCAGGCAGGGGCGCAGGGGCCAGTCGCTGCCCCACTCTTTTTTGCCCTCGATGCCAAACTCCGAACCATAATAGATGGACGGAATGCCCCAAAGGGTATATACTAGAATCGCAATGTGACGGATGTGCTCCCGGTTGCGCAGCTTGTTGGGCAGGCGCTCCACATCGTGGTTGTCCGAGAAAAGATACAGCCGGGTGTCGTGGCACAGCCCCTGCAGACGGCGCATGGTGTGGGCGATCTCGAAATAGTTGTGGTCGTTGTGGCCGCTCCACAGGCCCTTGTGCAGCTCGTAGTTGGTCACAGAGTGCAGCATCTCAGGGTTTGCCCAGCGGCTGTAGTCCCCGTGGATCACCTCACCCATGAGCCAGAACTCCGGTTTGATCTCGTTGGCCAGACGGCGCAGCCCGCGCATGAAGTCAAAGTCCAGCACGTCGGCTGCATCCAGCCGGATGCCGTCGATGTCAAACTGGTCTACCCAAAAGCGGATGGTGTCGTAGTGATAGTTCTGCACCTCCGGGTTGCGCTGGTTCAGCTTGACCAGCAGGTTGAATCCGCCCCAGTTCCCGTAGGAAAAGCCGTCGTTGTACTCGTTGTTGCCCCAGAAGTTCACATCGCAGAACCAGTCCTTATAGCGGGCGTTCTCGCGGTTGGCCTTCAGGTCCTGGAAGGCGAAGAAGCCGCGGCCCACATGGTTGAACACACCATCCACGATGACATGCTGGCCGCGGGCGTGGCAGTTGGCCACGAACTCCTTGAACTCTTCGTTGGTGCCCAGACGGCGGTCCACCCGGCGGTAGTCGATGGTATCATAACCGTGGGAGCCGCTCTCAAACAGCGGGCCGATATAGATGGCGGTGCAGCCGATGTCTGCTGCATGGGCCGCCCAGTCGTTCAGTTTTTGGAATGCACCCGGGGTGGGCTGGCCGTCATTTTCGTGCGCGCAGCCGCACAGCCCCAGAGGATAGATGTGATAGAATACTGCATTGTCATACCAAGCCATTGTTGAATACCGCTCCCTCTTTGCAAATAATCTCCTGCCGCCGTTCGGTCAGCGGCAGGATTAGTATAACACAAAATCTAACAAATATGTGAATTTTTGCCTATTTTTGTCAAGATTCGCCAAGAATACCGGCTACAGTGCCGGTTATAAACCATTTTCCTTGGATAAATTGCCCAATTGCAGCACCGCAGCTGCCGGTGCTGCCCATCATACACAGGAGGAGATTTTTGCATGAATTACCCTGCCATTCCCCGTGAATTTTTCAATGGAGACTGCTTCGACGCCTACCGCATTCTGGGCGCACATCCCTGCACGGCCCCGGACGGTGCCGAGGGCTGGCGGTTTGCGGTCTGGGCCCCCGGTGCCACCGCCGTGGAGGTGTGCGGCGGCTTTGACGGCTGGGAAGCCGGTGTGCCCATGGAGCGCGCCGAGACCGGCGTGTGGAGCGCCTTTATCTCGGGCCTGGCCGAGGGTGATCTTTATAAGTACCGCGTCCACGGAGCCGACGGCAGCGTGGTGATGCGCAGCGACCCCTATGCCTTTTCCACCGAGCTGCGCCCCGGCACGGCCAGCCGTCTGGCAAAGCTGGATTTTGCCTTTGACGACCACGCCTGGATGGAGCGGCGCGACAAGTGCCGCAACCGCCCGCTGAACATCTACGAGCTGCACGCCGGGAGCTGGAAGCACAAACCCGGCAGCACCCAGCCCGACGGCTCGGACGGCTGGTACAACTACGAGGAGCTGGCCAAGGAGCTGATTCCCTGGCTGCTGGACCATCACTTTACCCATGTGGAGCTGCTGCCGCTGGCCGAGCATCCCTTTGACGGCAGCTGGGGCTACCAGACCACCGGGTATTTCTCGGTGACCAGCCGCTACGGCACCCCGGCCCAGTTCGCTGCCTTCGTCAACGCCTGCCACCGCATGGGCATCGGCGTCATCATGGACTTTGTTCCGGTGCACTTTGCCGCCAACGCCGACGCACTGGCCAAGTTCGACGGCACCCACCTGTACGAGTACGACAGCGACGTGGGACAGAGCGAGTGGGGCACCTGCAACTTCAATTACTACCGCCGGGAGGTGTGCAGCTTTTTGAGCAGCGCCGCCGGGCTATGGATGGATGTGTACCACTGCGACGGCATCCGCATGGACGCCATCTCCCGGGCACTGTACTGGCAGGGTGACCCCAACCGCGGCGTGAACCAGGGTGCCGTGAACTTCCTGCGCAGCCTGAACCACGGGCTGAACAAGCGCTGGCCCACCGGCATCTACATGGCCGAGGACTCCACCAACTTCCTCAAGGTCACCGCCCCCACCCGCTACGACGGTGTGGGCTTCGACTACAAGTGGGACATGGGCTGGATGCACGACACGCTGGACTATTTCGCCACCCCCTTCGGGGAGCGGCCGAACGCCTACGGTAAGCTGCTGTTCAGCATGCACTACTTCTACAACGAGCTGTACCTACTGGCCCTGAGCCACGACGAGGTGGTGCACGGCAAAAAGACCATCATCGACAAGCTGTGGGGCACCTACGCCGAAAAGTGCGCCCAGCTGCGCACCCTCTATTTCTATATGTATATGCATCCGGGCAAAAAGCTCAACTTCATGGGCAACGAGCTGGGGCACTTCCGCGAGTGGGACGAAAAACGGGAGCTGGACTGGGACCTGCTCAAGTATCCCTTCCATGACGCTTTCCAGAAGTATTTCGCCCGCCTGAGCCTGGTATACGCCACCGAGCCCGCCCTGTTTGACGGCGAATACAACCCCGACTGCTTTGAGTGGGTGGCCAGCGAGAGCTGCACCGAGGGCGTCTACGCCTGGCTGCGCAAGGGCCGGGGCCAGAACCTGCTGTGCATCATGAACACCCAGGACCACGCCCACAAAAAGTTCCCGCTGTACCTCAAGTTCCCCTGCTCTGCGGAGCTGGTGCTGGACACCGAGGCTGCCGAGTGGGGCGGTGCCCACAAGGGCCGCCGCAAGCTGCACTTCCACACCACCGACGGCGGCGTGTACGGCCGGGATTATACCCTCACCGTGGACCTGCCCGCCATGGGCAGCTTCCTGCTGCGCCTGACCCCGGAGGCCCCCAACCCGGACGCCGCCCGCATCAGCGCCAACAAGGCCATGGCCCAGAAGCGCCGTACCGCCCGCGCCAAGAATTCCAGTAAGTAATATTTGTGTCAAAATGTCCCGTGTGCTTTGAAAGCAGCGGGGCATTTTTGGTTTTGCCTCCGCTATGGCTGGACAGTGCCCCCTGTGGTTTGCTATACTGTAAGCTGTGAATTTATGCTGTGTGCATCGCGCATTTTTATAAGGAGGATTTTTTCTCATGTCAGCAACTCTTTCCAAGCTGCGCACCTCGTGGGTAGGCAGGGCCCTGCTGGCCTATGCCGTGTCCGCACTGGCGCTGGTGGTGCTGGGCCTTGCCGCCCCCGGCAGTGCCATATTTTTCCCGCTGGTGAGCCTGTGGTGCAACCTGGCCCTGTTCGGGCTGGTGCTGGTGGTGCTGCGGCTGGCGGACGTGAAGTTCGACCTGTTCCACTGGGCTGTGATCATCGGCTTCTGGGCCGCGGCGCTGCTCTACTTCTACTGGGCCGAGACCCGCCGCAGCTTCGTGTACATCTGGGACTACGTCAACTACATCAACAAGCAGTACAACGCCGAGGCCGCCTTTCTTCAGGGCCCGGCGGTCGGCTTCCATTTCATTCTGGACTCTCTGGCTGAGGACTATACCAACTTCAACACCCTGTTCATCGAGTTCCCGTTCTGCCTGACCGACCGCACCGGCGACAGCTTTGCGATCTGTCAGGTGTTCAGCATCGTGCCCATGCTGCTGCTTTTGCTGGCCGGCCTGGTGGTCAAAGTGGGCCAGATGCTGCAGGTGAAAAACCGCTTCTGGTATTTTCTCATCGGTCTGTCCTGGACCTTTACCTACCCGTGGCTGCGCATGAGCGCCGTGCTGAGCCAGCCGGACTGGTTCGGCCTGATCTTCGCCTTCAGCATCCTGCTGCTCACGCTGGATTTCCGGTTTGAAAAGCTGGACCTGCCCCGGTTCGGGCTGCTGTTCCTGGCCACGGCGGCCATCATCCTGTCCCGCCGGTGGTATCTGTACTTCGTGGTGGGCTACTACTTTGCCTACGCCGTGCTGGTGCTGGTGAGCAGCGCCCGCATTGCCAAAGTGGGCCGCAGGCAGGAGGCCCTGCTGCAGGTGCGCAACCTGATCCTGTTCGGCCTGATGTCCATGGTGGCCATGGTCATCCTGCTGTGGCCCCTGGTGAGCCACATTCTGGGCTACGACTACGCTGACCACTATTCCTACTACAACGGCGGCGGCATGGTCACTGAAACCTACCTGCAATGCGCCCGCATGGGCCTGATGAACCTGGTGCTTATGGGCATGGGCCTGTGGTTCTGCTTCAAGCGCAGAAAGATGCCAGCTCTGCCCTGTCTGGCCGGGCTGGAGATCCTGCTGAGCATGGTGCTGTTCACCCGGGTGCAGACCACCGGTTCCCAACATATGCTGCTGTTTTTACCCGGCTGGTTCCTCCTGTTCCTGATCGGTGCCGCAGCCCTGGCAGAGGGCATGAACCGCCGCCGGAATCTAAAGATCGGCTTCTGGCTGTTCACCATCGCCTTTGCCACCTCGGTGCGCTGCTCCCCCCTGACCACCGTGGCTCTGCCGGATTTTCTCATCGGCCGCACGGTTCTCTCGGCCTCTCCGCAGGAGAGCGCCCACGATTTTGCCGCCATTGATGACCTGGTCTATGACCGCAAGGATCTGCCGCAGATCAAGGCCATTGCCAAATGGATCGATACCCACTGTGCCGATGGCGAGATCGCCTATATGATCCCCCACGACACGCTGTACTGCCCGGACCACTTCAAGAACTGCCAGCTGCCCGCAACCCCCATCAACAACAAGCTGGCCTTTGGCTTCTCGGTGCCTGGCACCCACTACTTCCCCATGCAGTTCTTTGAGGCAAAATACGTTCTCACCGCCGATCCTTTCCCGCTGACTCATGTAAATGACCCTGAGAACGAGATGTCCCACAAGCTGAACGATAGGTTCCTGGCCGTGCGCGACGAATACTTCGCACTGGAAGAGACCTTTGACATGGGCAACGGCACCACCTTTACCATCTGGCGGCGCACGGTAGCCCCCAGCCGCGCCGAGGTGGAGTATTACCTCAGTGCCTTTACCGAAGAAGATGCCAAATACCCTGAGATGTTCTCTCAGGTCGCCGAAAACTGGCTTGCTGCCCGTGGGCTGTGAGCTTTGAACCAAAAGGAGATCCCTGCCATGGAACAAACTGCAAATACCTTGCCGCCGGTCACACTGGGGCAGTACAAGGGCCTGCCGGTCACCCGCCGGGTGCGCCCGGTGACCGAAGCCGCCGTTGCTTCTGAACTGAAAAGCCTTGCCCGCCGTCATGCGCCTTTCTGCGCCACCAGCGCCCCCGCTGCCCGGGGGATGCGGGTCACGCTGGATTTTGAGGGCTTTCTGGACGGCGCGCCCATCCCGGACAGCCGCATGGAACAGGTGACCGTGACACTGGGCACCGCCCAGCTCATGCCTGCCGCCGAGCAGGCCGTGTACGGCCACTGCGCCGGAGAGACCTTCCGCTTTGATTTCACCTACCCGGACGAGTTCCGCGTGCCGGAGCTCTCCGGCAAAACGGCGCAGTTCGAGATCTGCCTGCACACGGTGGAGCAGAAGCAGGAACCCACCGTGGACGATGCCCTGGCCCAGCGGCTGGGCTTTGCCACGCTGGACGCCCTGCGGGAGAGCATCCGTGCCAAGAAAGCGGCTTCTCACGAGGCCAACGCTGACCGTCTGGCTGAGGCTGCCCTGCTGGACCTGGCCGGGGCCAACCTGACCGTGGAGCTGCCTGCTGCCGTGCTGGACCAGAACGCCGACCACGCGCTGCAGCAGCTGAAGGATAAGCTTTCCCGGAGCCGCTTCTCGCTGGAGCTGTACTGCCAGGCCAACAACACCACGCCGGAACAGCTGCGGGCCGGCTATCGCCAGGACGCCGCACGCCGCATGCGCGCGATGCTGGCCGTGCCAGCCATTGCACAGGCCGAGAACATCACTGTGAGCAATGAGGAAGTGGACGCCGAATACGCCCGTCTGGCCCGGCTGCACGGCAACCCGGAGGAGGAGATCCGCCGGGTTCTGGCCCGTGATGCTGTGGCCGCCGCCATTACCAACCAGAAGGTCCAGCGCTTTCTGCTGGACCATGCAGCTGTCACGTCGATCGTAGAAAAGGAGTGATCGTATGGGCTTTTTTACAAGAGCTGCGATGGATGCACTGATGAAAACCACCCATCCGGAGATCAACCGCCGCCAGTGCTGGAACCTGCACCCGCACCGCAAATCCTGCACGGCCTGCAAGGATATCTGCCCCTACGGCGATCAGATCTTTACCCGTCCCAACCTCGTCAAGGACTGGGACCCCTGCACCGACTGCGGTCTGTGCGTCTCCGTATGCCGCAGCCGCTGCATCTCCCCCTCGCCGGAGCAGGTGGAGCGCGACACCTCTGCCGCCGACACCGACAACGATACCATCTGGATCGGCTGTGAGAAGTCGGTCCGCAAAAACTCCATGGTGCGCGCCTGCATCGCGTCCCTTTCCTGGGAGGCGCTGGCCTATCTGGCCCTGAACAAAAAGATCGTGCTGGACCTGACCCCCTGCGGCGAGTGCGAGAACGACACCTGCGCCGACCAGCTGCGGGCCGAGCTGACCCGCCTGGTGGAGTTCTTCGGGGAAACGATGTTCGAGGCCCGCTTCACGCTGGCTTATGAGCCGGACGAAGCCCCCTACCACGTCAAGGAGCTCACCCGCCGCGAGATGTTCGAGCAGGTGGGCCACGGCTCCAAGAGCGGCACCAAACAGCTGCTGCGCATGCTGCCCGGCCTGCGCGCCGACGAGGACGGCGGTGCAGACTTCCGCCTGCTGCTGCACCAGCGCACCAGGCAGCTCAAGGCCGCCATGCCGGACAATCCCCTGCACTACGGCTGCTATCTGCCCAGCTTCACCGACAAGTGCTTTGCCTGCGGCAAGTGCGAAAAAGCCTGCCGTGCAGGTGCCCTGAAGCAGGAGGACCTGCCGGACGGCCAGACCCGTATGGTGGTCACCCCGTGGAAGTGCAGTGAGTGCGGCGTGTGCGTGGCGGCCTGCTCCAACAAGGGGCTGGACGGCATGAAGCTGCGCCAGCTCACCACCCTTGGCCCGGTGAGCCTGCACAAGTGCACCAAGACCCTGTGCAAGAACTGCGGTAAGCCCATTGCTCCGGACAGCGCCGGGGGCCTGTGCTCGGTGTGCCGCATCAAGGAGCGCACCAAACAGCGGCAGGAAGAAGCCCGTGCCCGCGCACAGAAGCTCAAGGAAGAGCGGGAAGCCAAAAAGGCCGCCGAGGAAGCCGCCAAGGCGGCAGAGCCGGCAGCTGCCCCGGCTGCAGAACCTGCCGTGGAGGCCGCTACTCCCGCCGCACCGCAGTCCGTGGCTGCCATGCTCACCGATGAGGCTGCCGCTGCTGCCGGTGCAGAAACTGCCGCCGCTGTGCCCAAAACCGATTGACGCCGCACGGATTCAATGTTATACTTGCGTTGGTTACCCGTTGGTAGCTGTACGCTGTTACAAAGAGGTAACGGATGGATTCCGTTGCCTCTTTTTTCGGTTTGTGCCTGCGGGGCAATTTCATCCGATCCAGACCCGAATCTGAAAGAAAGAGGGATTTTTTATGCGTCATACCATTACCCGCCGCCAGTTCCTGAAAGCCGGCGGCACCGCTGTTGTTTCCACAGCGGCAGCCGGCCTGCTGAGCAGCTGCGGCGGCTCGTCCGCTTCCGGCAGCTCCACCGGCGGCTCCGGCAGCAGCACCTACACCCTGCTGTACTCCCGTCAGCCCGCCACCCTGAACTATCTGATCTGCTCCGCAGACCCGGACCTGTACCACGGCACCCAGTGCGTGGACACGCTGGTGGAGTACGACAACCGCGGCAAGATCCGCGAGGGTCTGGCCACCACCTGGGAGTGGGATGCGGATACCTTGACCTGGACCTTCCACCTGCGGGACGAGAACTGGGTGGACTGCAACGGTGAGGTGCTGGGCCCGGTCACCGCACAGGACTTCGTGGATGCGCTGCAGTATGTGCTCACCCCGGCCTATGCATCCTCCACGGCCAGCCTGGTCACCCCCTATGTGGCCGGTGCCGAGGATTACTACAACTATCTGTTCTACAAAGCCAGCGCCGAGAACGGCACCGTGGCCGAGGACGGCACCACCTACACGCTGGAAGCCGACGGCTCGGTGACCGCCGCAGCCGCCGATGGCACCACCACGCGCTATGCTCCCGTGGATTTTGATACCGTGGGCGTCAAGGCCGTGGACGAGCACACCCTGACCTATACGCTGTACTTCGACTTTCCCGGTTTTGTCAGCCTGCTGAGCTACGCTCCCTACGAGCCGGCCTACGGCCCCCTGCTGGAAGAGCTGGGCGACCAGTTCTGCACCAGCGCCGAGACCGCCTGCAGCTGCGGCGCGTTCTATCTGGCGGAGTATGTGCCGCTGGAAAGCTGGGTGATGAAGAAAAACCCCGAAAACTACGACAAGGACAACGTCTACATCGACACCATCCGCTACATCTACAACCAGGAAGAGCTCATCAGCGGCCCGGAAATGGTCCGGCGCGGCGAGATCGACCAGGCCACCATCAGCTCCGACATCCTCGACAGCTGGCTGTCCGACGACACCACCAAGGATATGGTGTCCATGGAGCGCCCGGAGACCGGCAAGAGCTACTTCTACATCTTCAACTTCCTGCCCTACGCCCACGAGTTCTCCAACTGGAACGTCACCGGCGTGGACGCCCAGTATGAGCCGGACAACTGGGCCAAGGCGGTCAACAGCACCAACTTCCGCAAGGCATTCCTGTACGCCATCAACCCGTCGGTCACGCTGGCCGTCACTGCCCCGGAAGGCTACGACAACTACAAGCTGCACACCATCACCCCGCCGTCCTTCTGCGCCAACAGTCAGGGCGTGGACTACACCGAATGCGGCGATCTGGCCAACCTGTCCGACTTCTTTGACGAGGCAAAGGCAAAGGAATACCGCGACGCCGCTGTGGAAGAGCTGACTGCCGCCGGGGCCACCTTCCCCATCAAGGTGCAGTACCCCTACAACCCCGCCGTGGTGGACTGGGACAAGCAGTGTCAGGTGTTCAAGCAGCAGGTGGAGGGCGTTCTGAACGACGGCTTCGACTTTATCAACATCATCATCACCCAGGGCCCCTCCGACAACTTCCTGAACGCCGTGCGCCGTGTGGGTGCCTATGAGCTCATGTCCTACTACTGGGGTGCCGACTACTCCGACCCCGAGACCGAGGTGTACCCCTTCTATCAGGAAGCCGGCGACCGCGGCACCTGCTATGCGTTCCTGCGCACCGGCGTGGAGGACGGCATCATCACCGGTGAGACGGCCGAGTACGTCATGACCTACATGGACATGGTGGAAAAGGCCAAGGCCATCACCGAGGATCTGGATGCCCGGTACGAAGCCTTTGCCAATGCCGAGGCCTATCTGATCCAGAATGCCCTGGTGGTGCCACTGGGCCTGCCCGTGCCGCCGTACATTGCCACCCGCCTGAACCTGTGGGAGGGTCAGTACGCCCCCACCGGCCTTTCGTCCAACCGCCTGAAGGGCGTGCACATCCTGGACCACTACGTTTCCATGGAGGAGTACGACCAGAACCGGGACGCCCGGTAAATCATTCTGAATATCCTCTGCTTCGCTCTGGATATTTTCAGCGGAAATATGTTTTTCTTTGCAACTCGGAAAAATCTGCGGATTTTTCCGAGTTGCTTTTTTACGGGAAGGGAACTCCCTCAGTCTGCTTCGCAGCCGTGACTGAGGGAGTTCCCACCGCCTTTTCAACAGCTTTTGCTCAAAAAATCTTCAAATCACTTTTCAAAATCAAGAAATTGCGGTATTCTATTCTTATCTGTATTTCAAAAGAAAAAGAGAGGTGCACACTATGGTGCAATATCTCGCAAAGCGCATCGGGCGTTCTCTGCTGACGCTGTTCATCATTGTAACGCTGGTGTTCTGCCTGCTGCGGCTCATGCCGGTGGAAGGCTATTTTGCAAACTACGAAAAAATGACCGCGGCCCAGATCCAGGCGGGTCTGCAGTCCATGGGCCTGCTGGACCCGCTGCCGGTGCAGATCGGCCGCTTCTGGAAAGACGCCCTGCACGGGGACCTGGGCGTGAGCCACATCTACAAGGTCAACGTGCCGGTGACCGAGATCCTGGCCCAAAAGCTGCCCATCTCCATCCAGATGGGCGTGCTGGCTATGCTGCTGAGCCTTGTGCTGGGCATCCCGCTGGGGCTTGTCATGGGCCGGTGCAAGAACCGCTGGCCCGACAAACTGGGCACAGCCCTCATCGTGCTCATCCAGGCCGTGCCGGCTGCCGTGTACTTTTTGTACATCCAGATGTACGGCACCTCCGTTCTGGGGGTGGGCCTGCTGTTCGACGCCGCCAACTGGCGCTACTGGGTGCTGCCGGTGTGCAGCATGAGCCTGGCAAACCTGGCCTTCTACGCCATGTGGCTGCGCCGCTATATGGTGGACGAGAGCAACAAGGACTACGTCAAGCTGGCCCGCGCCAAGGGCGTGAGCGAGAACAATATCGCCCTGCACCACGTATTCCGCAACGCCATGGTGCCGCTGGTGCAGTACATTCCCTCCGCATTCCTGAACACTGTCGTCGGCTCCATCTACATCGAAAGCCTGTACAGCATCCCGGGCATGGGCGGCCTGCTGGTCACCTGTGTGCAGCGCCACGACAACACCATGGTGCAGGGCATCGTGCTGCTGTACGCCTGCGTGGGCATCGTGGGCCTGATCCTGGGCGATGTGCTCATGGTGCTCATTGATCCCCGCATCAACTTTGGCAAGAAAGAAGGTGGCCGCTGATGCTTTCGTTCCTGAAACGGGAAAAATCTAAAAAGCTGGAAAACCAGCTCAACACCCTGCAGAAGGAAGGCCCTGCTGCCTGGGCAGACCTGCCGGAGGACGAACTGTTCACCCCCGCCGGGTTCCACGCCGAGCAGGCCGAGGCCACGGCCAGCTCCAACTACAGCTACTGGGGCAGCACCTTCCGTGCTTTCTTCAAAAACAAGGCAGCCGTGGCCCTGCTCATCGCGCTGGTGGCCGTGGTGGCCTTTGCCTTTCTCCAGCCTTATCTGCCGGGGCAGGCGGACCCCAACCTCTGCGCCGTGGACCCCGTCACCGGCATCCAGTACCGCAACATCGCTCCCGGGCAGGACGGCTTTATCTGGGGTTCCAACTCCATCGGGCAGGACCTGTGGGCCCGCATCTGGGCCGGTGCCCGCACCAGCCTGACCATTGCCTTTTTCGTGGCTCTCATCGAAGCCGTGGTGGGCATCACTGCCGGTGTGCTGTGGGGCTATGTGCGCGGGCTGGATTTTCTGTTCACGGAGCTGTACAACATCTTTGACAACATTCCCACCGCCATTGTGCTGATCCTCATCTCCTATGTGGCCTCCCCCAGCATCTGGACCATGATCCTGGGCATGTCCATCAAGGGCTGGATCGAGATGGCGCGGTTCATCCGCAACCAGATCCTCATCATCCGTGACCGTGACTACAACGTTGCCTCCCGCTGCATCGGCACCCCCACGGTGCGCATCGTGCTGCGCAACCTGCTGCCGTATCTGGTGTCGGTGATCATGCTGCGCATGGCCCTCACCATTCCGGAAGCCATCGGCAACGAGGTGTTCATCACCTACATCGGCCTGGGCCTCTCGGTGGAGACGCCCTCGCTGGGCAATCTGGTCAACGACGGCCGCAAGGTGATGATGCAGGCCGGTCTGCGCTACCAGCTGCTCTACCCCACCCTGATTCTAAGCTTTGTCACCATTGCGTTCTATCTGATCGGCAACGCGTTCTCGGACGCCGCCGACCCAAAGAACCACCTGCAGTAAGGAGGAATGCATGATGAACGAAAATGACTGCATCCTCTCGGTGCGGGGGCTGGATATCCGGTTCAACCTGCGCGGCCGGGTGCTGCACGCCATCCGCGGCATCGACCTGGACCTGTACCGGGGCGAAGTGCTGGCCGTCGTGGGCGAGTCCGGCTCCGGCAAGAGCGTGTTCACCAAGAGTTTCATGGGCCTGTTGGACACCAATGGCTCCATCACCGGCGGCACCATCGACTACTGCCCTACCCCCGGCGCAGAGCCGGTGCGTCTGTCCGGCCTGAAAACCGGGAAGGACTGGCTGCGCATCCGGGGCCGCGAAATTGCCATGATCATGCAGGACCCCATGACCAGCCTGAACCCGCTGAAAACCATCGGCGACCAGATTTTGGAGGCCGTGACCCTGCATCAGGGCCTGAAAGGGGCCGCCGCCCGGGCAAAGACCCTGGAATACCTGCGGGACGTGGGCATCTCTGACCCGGAAGTCCGTTTTAAGCAGTACCTCCACGAGTTCTCCGGCGGCATGCGTCAGCGCGTGGTGATCGCCATTGCGGTGGCCTGCAGCCCGAAGATCCTGATCTGTGACGAGCCCACCACCGCGCTGGATGTGACCATTCAGGCTCAGATTTTGCAGCTGCTCAAGGAGCTGCGGGCCAAGTACCACCTGACCATCGTCATGATCACCCACGACCTGGGCGTCGTGGCCAACATTGCCGACCGGGTGGCCGTGATGTACGCCGGCGACATCGTAGAGATCGGCACCGCCGACGAGATCTACTACGACCCCCGCCACCCCTACACCTGGGCTCTGCTGTCCAGCATGCCCCAGATGGGCATAAAAGGCGAGGACCTGTTCAACATCGTGGGCACCCCGCCCAACCTCTTTGCCGAGATCCGCGGCGACGCCTTTGCGCCCCGCAACCCGCAGGCACTGAAGATCGACTATGTCAAGCGCCCGCCGTACTTTGAAGTTTCGCCCACCCACAAGGCCAAAACCTGGCTGCTGGACCCCCGGGCACCCCACATCGAGCCGCCTGCTGCGGTGAAAAAACTGCAAAAGGAGGGCTTGTAAGATGGCCGAGGAAAAAGAAGTCCTTCTGGAAGTGAAGAACCTGAATGTGACCTACGGCTCCGGCCGCAAGGCCTTTGCCGCCGTACAGAACGCCAATTTCCAGATCTACAAGGGCGAGACCTTTGGTCTGGTGGGCGAGTCCGGCTCCGGCAAGACCACCATCGGCCGGGCCATCCTGCGCATTCTGCCCACCTCTGGCGGTGAGATCCTGTACAAGGGCCAGAAGATCAACGGCAAAATCCCGCGTGCGCTGGACAAGCAGATCACCCGTGAGATCCAGATGATCTTTCAGGACCCGCAGTCCTCGCTGAACGAGCGCGCCAAGGTGAGCTACATCGTGGGCGAGGGCCTGCAGAATGTGCGGCCCGACCTCTCCGCCGCTCAGCGGGAAGAAAAAGTGCGGCAGGCTTTGCTGGACGTGGGCCTGCTGCCGGAATTTGCTTCCCGCTTTCCCCACGAATTTTCCGGCGGCCAGCGGCAGCGCATCGGCATTGCCCGTGCCCTGATCGTGGAGCCGGAATTCATCGTGGCCGATGAGCCCATTAGCGCTCTGGACATGTCCATCCGCGCCCAGGTGCTCAACCTGCTGCGCCGCCTGCAGAAGGAGCGCGACATCACCTACCTGTTCATCGCCCATGATCTCTCGGTGATGCGCTACATTTCGGACCGCATCGCAGTCATCCACAAGGGCAGCATCGTGGAACTGGCCGACGCGGAGGAGCTGGTGGCCCACGCCATCCATCCCTACACCCGCAGCCTGCTGTCCGCCATCCCCATGCCGGACCCCCGCCGGGAGCGGGAAAAGCAGCTGCTGGTCTACGACCCTGCCATCCACGATTACGCCACCGAGGCCCCCCAGTGGCGGCAGCTGCGGCCGAGGCACTGGGTTCTTTGCAGCGCCGCTGAAGCAGAGGCCTGGCTGGGCAATAACTAAGTTCCTTTGCCGCAATAAGCATTTTTCCCAGATTTCAAGAGACAAAGCCATCGTTGTTTTGTCTCTTTTTTACTTCTCACAGTTTGTTCATTGACTTTCCAACTGTTGTCCACTACAATACAGGAAGGGCCGTGTGCCCTGGCCTGTTTGGCCCGGAGCCCGGAGCTTTGGTCTGCCGGGCCTGGAGAAAGTATAAAAAAGAAGAAGAACGAATCATAAAAGAAAGGGTTTGATCCTATGTCGACTGCAGCACATGAGGCGGTTTACGCATCCGTCGCAAAGCCCTGGCTGAAGTATTACGACGCCAGCTTTATTGGCCAGCCCCTGCCGGACTGCACCACTTTTGAGTACCTGTACCAGCAGAACAAGCAGCACCTGAACGAGCCTGCTCTGGAGTACTTTGGCCGCAAGATCACCTATGCCGATCTTTTTGTCAACATCAAAAAGACCGCTGCCGCCTTCCGTGCCATTGGCCTGAAGAAGGACGACATTGCCACGGTGGTCAGCATCATGACCCCGGAGATCATCTACGCTTTCTATGCTGCGGACCTGATCGGTGCCACCTTGAACCTGGTGGACCCCCGGTACAGCGTGGAGGGCATCCACGACTACATCGCTGAGGTGGACTCTCACCTGCTGATCTGCCTGAACGTGACCTACGACCGCTGTGTCCAGGCTGCCAAGCGCACCCATGTGGAGCGCATCCTGGTGGTGTCTCCTGCCGACTCGTTGTCCCTGCCTATGGCCATGGGCTACAAGCTGAAGAACCCGGATAAGAACCACTACTCCTCCAACGTCATCCACTGGAAGGACTTTATTGCCGGGGGCCAGGGCCAGAGCACTGCAGCAGACCCGGTGGACCCCATGGACCATGCCTGCGTCGTGGTCCACACCGGCGGCACCACTGGTTCCCCCAAGGGCGTGATGCTCACGGACCGGAACTTCAACACCATTGCCAAGCAGTTCAAGACCTACGAGTTCCTGTGCCACCGGGGCCAAACCCTTATGAACATCATGCCCCCCTTTATTGCCTATGGCTTTGCCTGCGGCATCCATCTGCCCCTGACCCTGGGCATCAAGGTGGTCATTATCCCCAATGCGGACGCCTCCAAGCTGGGCAGTCTGGTGCTGAAGTATAAGCCTCAGCACATGTTCGGTGTGCCCACCCATTATCAGCAGCTGGCCACCGACCCCCGGCTGAAAAACAAGGACCTGTCCTTTATCCGGATGTACGCCGCCGGCGGCGACGCCATCTCGGTGGGTGCTGAGGAGAACGTCAACGAGTTCCTGGCTGCCCATAACGTGGAGTTCCCCATGGCCAAGGGCTATGGCATGACCGAGGTCTCCTCTGCCGCCACCGCCGCTGCCGCCTCCATCACCAAGCCCGGCAGCGCCGGTATTCCTCTGGTGGACACCATCGTCTCTGTGTTTGAGCCCGGTACCACCAAGGAGCTGCCCATCGGGGAACAGGGCGAGATCTGCATCTGCAGTGAGTCCATCATGAAGGGTTACTACCACAAGCCGAAGGAGACCGCCGCCGTCAAGCAGGTCCACCCGGACGGCCGCACCTGGGTGCACACCGGGGACGTGGGCTATATCGACGAGGATGGCTTTGTGTTTGTGGGTTCCCGGATCAAACGGCTGATCATCCGCCCCGACGGTTTCAAGGTGTTCCCCTCCATGATCGAGAACGCCATCAGCCATCACCCTGCCGTGCGGCAGTGCTCTGTGGTGGGCTGCGTAGCCAAGGACCACCCCCAGGGCCGCCTGCCCTTTGTGTTCGTGGTGCTGGACCCTGCTGCCGCTGACAAAAAGCGTCAGATCCTGCGAGAGCTGCGGCAGCTCTGTGTGGAGGAACTGCCGGAGTATGTGCAGCCGGTAGCCTACAAGTTCATCAGCGAGATGCCCCTGACCCCTGTGGGCAAGGTGGATTACCGCAAGCTGGAGGAGCAGATCAGCCCCCGGGATTATTAAAGTTTGCCTATTACGGTCGTGCCTTGTGCACGGCCGTTTTTGGTTTATCCAACGCATTCAAGCAAAACGGGCCTTGACATTCCTGGCTTCTCTTTTTATGATAGAAGGGACCTTATGGCTCAAAAAAAAAGGAGGAACATCATGAAAAACCGTATTGTCAGCCTGCTGCTGGCCCTGGCTCTGCTGGTGCTGCCGGTGGTTTCTGCCGGGGCTGCCCAGCCTGCCGCTGCAGAAACCGTCCCGGTGCAGACCCAGACCGACGCCGCTGCCGAATCGGCCCAGCACTGCTATTCTTACATTGCTTTGGGCGACAGCATTGTGGCCGGCATCGGCCTGCCGGACGCCGTTTACCAGCGAAACGGTCGGTACTACGATGTTTCCGGCAACTATCAGGGCTACTCCAAGGATTGCTATGTGGCCCGGGTGGCCGATAGCCTAGGCCTGAGCCGGGACCAGACCGCCAATTACGGAATGCCTGCCCTGATGAGCAGCGACCTGCTGGAGCTGGTGCGGACCGGTTCCTGCCAGAGTGCCAGCATGAATTTTGTCCTGCCCAACCTGCGCCAGGAGCTGAAGGACGCTGAGATCATTACGGTGGAGATCGGTGCCAATGACGTGCTGGTGCCCATCATGTACGGCGTTGCCGCTGCCATGGGGGGCCCCCAGGTCTTTGAGGCCCTGCTGCCTATGCTGGAGGGAGACTTCCGCCAGATGGATGCCTCCTCCTTTGCCGCCCTCCGGGAGAACCTGGACTCTTTGAACATCACCGCCCAGCAGCGCAAGGCCCTGCTGCAGCTGCTGAGCAGCGGCGTTGCCGACATTTGCGCCCAGAGCCAGGCCACCACCCTGGCCAACATCGAGGCCCTGCTGCAGGAGCTGAAGGCTCTGAACCCCAACGCCCAGATCGTTCTGGTGGGGTACTACAATCCCCTGCCCCTGCTGCCGGCCCCTGCCAACCCCTTTGTCAAGCACTTCCGTACCCTGAGCCGCTCGGTGCAAAAGCTGGCCCAGCAGTATGACGCAGCCTTTGCTCCTGCAACCTACACGGTGGTGGCCAACGACGCTCACCCCACGGTATGCGGCCACAAGTACTTGGCCCGCCAGATCCTGAAAGCTCTGGAAAAGTGATCCTTTTCTGAGCTTGCGATACAAGGAGGTTCTTTATGAAAAAACGTATTGTCAGCCTGCTGCTGGCCCTGGCTCTGCTGGTGCTGCCGGTCCTGCCTGCCTTTGCAGCAGAGGAAGATCCCTACACCTATGTTGCCCTGGGTGACAGCATCACCACCGGTGTGGGCCTGAAGGACGCCCACTTTTCCAGCACTGCCAAGAGCTATGATGTGCAGGAAAACTACCATAATTACTCCAAAGACTGCTATGTGGCCCGGGTGGCCGACGCCCTGGGCCTGGACCGGGACCATGCCGTGAACTACGGGATGCCTGCTGCCATGAGCAGCAACATCCTGGACCTGGTCAGGACCGGCTCCACCGCCTCCGGTGTCGCCTACTACGACCTGCCTACCCTGCGGCAGGAACTGGCAGACGCCGACCTGATCACCCTGCTCATCGGCTCCAACGACACTGTGCTGCAGCTCATGGGGGCCATGGGCAGAGCCACCAACGGCAAGGCCACCAAACTGCTGATCCCCCTGCTGACGGGCACCATGCGGGAGCTGAATCTCCAGACCCTCCAGACCCTGAAAAAGGGCCTGGAAAACCTGGACCTGACCCCGGAAGAGCTGAAGGCCGCCCTGAAGCTGCTGGATTCCGGCATGGAGGAAATCTGTGACCAGACCCGGGACCAGACTGTGGCCAACGTGGAACAGATCCTCCAGGAGCTGAGAGCCCTGAACCCTGACGCCCAGATCATTCTGGTGGGTTACTACAACCCCCTGCCCTTCCTGCCCACCTACGGCAGACACTTCCGCCTGCTGAACCGCTCCGTCAAGGCCCTGGCCCAGCAGTACGGCGCAGACTATGTATCCATCCCCTATACCTCCATTGCCAACGACGGTCACCCCACGGTGTGCGGTCACAAGTACATCGCTCTCCAGATCCTGAAGGCCGTCCGCAAGTAAACGTTTCGTTTTTTCAAGGCCCTGCCTGTCCGGCAGGGTCTTTTTGCTTTCCTGCGTTTATTTCCGGCATTCAGCTTCAAAAACTTCTGTTTTGACAACTTTTTCCTGCGATTTTCCACGTTTTGTCAATTGACATTTCCCCTTCATTTCCTTATCATGGAAGCAGTTCCGCAGCCTTGAGATGTTGCGGGGAAAGAGGGAATGATGACCATGAAAACAAAACGCATTGCAAGCCTGCTGCTGTCAGCCGCGCTGCTGCTGTCGCTGGCCGTTCCTGCCTTTGCAGAGAACCCCACCACCGAAGAGACTGCTGAGCCGGAAACCGCCGTGCAGGAAGTGGAGCCGGAAGCTCTTACCGAAGACGATGCTGTGGCGCCTTTTGCAGAGCCCACCGCCAAAAAAGAGTACACCTATGTTGCCATCGGTGACAGCGTGACTGCCGGTGTGGGCCTGAGCGGTCTGCAGTACAAGCTGGTCCAGAACGGCTTCGATATGTCCGGCAATTACAAAGGCTACGATGGCCAGTGCTTTGTGGGCTATGTAGCCGACCAGCTGGGCTTGGATCGTGACCACGCCATCAACCTGGGCCTGCCCGCCGTGATGACCTGCGACCTGGCCGACCTGATCGAGACAGGTGCCATGCCCGCCATGAACCAGTATTCCGGCGTGCAGTACACCTCGGTGCCGGAGCTGAAGGAGTACATCCAGAAAGCGGACCTTATCACCCTGCAGGTGGGTGCCAACGACGCCCTGATCCGTACCATCGTGGCCCTGGGCGAGGCTACCAACTGGAAAAGTGAAAAGCTGGCCAACAGCATGGTCACCGGAATGTTCCGCAACCTGACCCCGGACAACATCGACTACTTTATGGACTGCCTGAAGCAGCTGACCCTGACCCCCTCGGAGTTCCGTGCCGTGCTGTATCTGCTGACCACCGGCATGGGCCAGATCTGCACCTCCACCTACGCCGACACTGTGACCCAGCTGGAGCGTGTGATGAAGGACCTGCGTGAGCTGAACCCGGAGGCCCAGATCCTGGTACTGAGCTACAATAACCCGGTGCCCCTGATGCCCTCCTGGAGCCGCCACTTCCGTCGGCTGAACACCGCCGCAGCCAAGCTGGCCGCCCAGTATGATGTGACCTATGTGCCCATCCCCTATACCCGCACCGCCAACGACGGCCACCCCACCGTTTCCGGCCACAAGTACATTGGCCGCCAGATCCTCAAAGCCGTCAATCACTGATCCATAAACATGCAGCATAAAAGGGCCTGTCTCTTGTGAGACAGGCCCTTTTTTGGGGGTTGCAGTTGTTTTCTCAGCTCAGTCGGCCGCTTTCTACCGAGTAGGTCACATCGGCGGCAGCCATGGTGGACTTGCGGTGGGAAACCAGCAGCACCGTCTTGTCCCGGCACTCGGCCCGCACCGCCTTGAGGATCACGCCCTCGTTCAGGCTGTCGAGGTTGGAGGTAGGCTCGTCCAGCAGCAGGAAGGGTGCATCGTGCAGGAATGCCCGCGCCACACCGATGCGCTGCCGCTCGCCGCCGGACAAGGCCCCGCCCAGCTCACCCACGGGGGTGTCATACCCCTTGGGCAGGCTGCGGATAAAGCTGTCCAGCGCAGCCTTTTTGCAGGCCGCTTCCACTTCTTCGCGGGTGGCATCCTTTTTAGCGATGCGGATGTTGTTCTCGATGGTGTCGTTGAACAGCTCCGTCTCCTGGGTCACAAGGCTCTCCTGTGCCCGCAAAGTGGCCGTGTTCACCCGGCGGATGTCCTCCTCGCCAAAGCGGATGGTGCCGGTGTTCACATCCCAGAAACGCATGAGCAGCCGCAGGAAGGTGGACTTGCCGCTGCCGGAACGGCCGGTGATGCCCACGATCTTTTTTTCCGGGATGGTCAGGCTCAGGTCGTGCAGCACCTCTTCGTCCGCATAGGAGAAGCTCACATGCTCCGCCTGCGCCCCCGCAAAGGCCGTGTGGGCACCGTCGGTCACGTCGGCGGTCACAGGCTCTTCGTCCAGCAGGTCCAGCACACGGTCGGCGCTGGCAAACACCTGGGTCAGGCTGGCACCGAGGTTGGCCAGTGCCACCACCGGGCCAAAGGAGCTCAGAGCCGACAGGGTGCAGATGAGCACCCCTTCCTCGCCCATCTGCCCGTTCCGGTACAGCTGCAGGCTCACTCCCAGCACCGCGATGACCGTAAACAGGATCAGGGTGTTGGTGATGGCCACGGTCAGGCCCTCGCGGTATTTCAGGGCCTTCTGCTTCTCGCCCAGTGTCTCGCTGTGGGCCGTGATGCCGGCCGCACGGGCGGCGGTGTCCTGATATTGCAGGGTATCACGCAGGCCGCGCAGGCTCTCCAGCACATAGCTGTTGGTGTCGGCCAGGGCCTGCCGGTACTCCCGGGCCACCTTGTCGCCGCGCTTTGCGCTCCACACCGGCAGGGCCACGCCCACCAGCAGGTACCCGGCCAGCAGCATCAGCGCGGGCAGGATGTGGTAACTGGCCACAAAACCGGTCATGCCGATCACACAGATGCAGGCAATGCAGATGGGCGAGATGGTGTGGGCGTAGAACACTTCCAGCGCCTCGATGTCGGCGGTGATCAGGGAGATCAGGTCGCCGCGGTCACGGCCCTCCAGCTTGGCCGGGGTCAAGCGGCGCAGCGCGCCGAACACCTGATCCCGGATGAGGGCCAGCAGCTTGAAAGCGATAGAGTGGTTGGAAGCCTGCTCTGCATAGCGCAGGATGCCGCGCAGCAGGGCAAATACCAGAATGCAGGCAAAGGCAACGCCCACCGAGCGCAGCGGGCTGGCCAGCCCCAGCGCCCGCAGGATGCCAAAGCCGCCGAAAATGGTGATGAAGGTGGCGCAGAAATGCCCCGCCACGCCCATAACGATGGCCGCCAGCATGATGGGCAGCATGGGCTTGACCAGCACGATGAGGCGGCCCACAAGGACAAAGGGGCTGCGATGCTTGGGTTCGTTCATATCAGGCATCCTCCGTTTCCAGCGTTTCCAGCTGCTTCTGGGCCGTGTACAGACGGCTGTAGGCGCCCTGCTTTTTCAGCAGTTCCGCGTGGGTGCCCCGCTCTGCGATGCGGCCCTTGTCCAGCACATAGATGCAGTCGCTGTCCACCACGTTGGCCAGCCGGTGGGAAATCAGGATCACCGTTTTGCGGCCCGCCAGGCTCCGGATGGCTGCCATGATGTCGTTTTCGCTCTCGGCGTCCACGTTGGAAGTGGCTTCGTCAAACAGATAAATGGGGGTGTCGTGCAGCAGGGCGCGGGCCATGGCAAGGCGCTGCCGCTGGCCGCCGGACAGGTTGCTGCCGCCCTCATGCAGGGCCGTCTGCAGGCCGTCCTGGCTGCGGCAGAAGTCGGCCAGGTTCACCTGTTCCAGTGCAGCCCAGAGCTCGGCCTCGGTGGCATCGGGCTTTGCCATGCGCAGGTTTGCTTCCACCGTGCCCTTGAAAATGGTGGCATTGTGGGGCACCAGCGTCAGGGCACGCAGGCGCTGGGCCCGCTGCAGCTGTTCCACCGGCACACCGCCCAGCGTCACGCTGCCGGTGTAACCGGTGCGGCTGCCGGACAGCAGCGCCGCAATGGTGCTCTTGCCGCAGCCGGACTCACCCACCAGCGAGACAAAGCTGCCCTGCGGGATGGTCAGGGATACGTCCTGCAGAATGGTGCGGTCCTTCTCGTACCCAAAGGTAACATGCTCCAGCTGCAGGGCAGCCTGTTCCGGCACGGTCTGTTCGCCATCGGCGGGTTCCTCTGCTGCCAGCAGTTTGAAGATTTTTTCTGCCGAGGCAGCACCGTTCATGGCAATGTGGAAATAGCTGCCCAGCAGCCGCAGCGGCAGGAAGAAATCTGCCGCCAACAGCACGATGGTCAACGTGGCCGTCAGGCTCAGCTGACCCTTGGCAAAGGCGGACACCGCACTGATGATGCCCAGCCCGGCCCCGCCGTAGGCCATCAGGTCCATCAGGGTCACCGAATTCAGCTGCATGGTCAGCACCTTCATGGTAATCTTGCGGAAGCGCTCGGCCTGGGCGTTCATCTGCTCATGCTTCCAGCCATCGGCCTGATAGATCTTCAGGGTGGTCAGGCCCTGGATGTTTTCCAGAAAGCTGTCGCCCAAGGTGGTGTACTCGCCCCAGTATTTTGCCAGCAGCTTTTTGGCAAATTTCTGCACCGCCACGATGGACATGGGGATGAGCGGTACACAGCACAGCAGGATGATGGCCGACCGTGCGTGCACTCCCACCAGCAGCACGAACAGGGTGACCGGGGCCAGCAGGCTGTATACCAGCTGGGGCAGGTACTTGGCAAAGTAGGTGTCGATCTGTTCCACGCCTTCACTGGCCAGCATGACCACCTCGCTGGTGGCGGCGGTCTCGGTGTAATTGGGGCCCAGACGGGTCAGCTTGTCGTAAATGTTGCTGCGCAGGGTGCGCTTGACGTTCTTGGAAGCCTGGTCGCTCATGCCGGATGCCAGCAGGGTGAACGCGAACCGGAACGGCACCGTGCCCAGGCACAGCAGAAGGTTCTGCCACAGCACCCCGGTGGTGAGCATGCCCGCAAAGGCCGCCCCCACCAGCCGGGCGATGGCCCGCACAAAGATCACGTTGCACAGCATGCCCAGCCACTGGAATGCCACGTTGGCCCCCACAAAGCGCAGGGCCCCGCGGTCAAAGGAGAGCAGTTTTTTGTTGATCACGGATTTTTCTCCCTTTCTGTCCGGTCGGCGTCAGCGCCGAACAGACGGTCGTATTCGCCGGTAAAGATGCGGTCCGGCAGGGCGCTGGTCATGGCCAGGGCCGCAGCGGTCTTTTCCTCCTCGGTCAGGGGTTGGCTCACCGGCGGAAAATGCTCCAGAATGCTTTCCATCTCCGCATGCACCTGTTTGGCCACCCAGATACCCCGGTCGGTCATATAGATCTTGCCGTAGTGCTCCTTTACGATCATGCCGCGCTCCATGAGCAGATTCATGATACGCACCACCGAGGGCTTGGTCACGCCAAGCTTTTCGGCAATGCTGCGGGAGCTGATATCCAGATGGGTCTGTGAGACTTCGTAGATCGCCAGCAGATAGCGCAGATGTGCCGACGTCAGTTCCATGCCGATCACTCTCTTTTCTGATAGATTTTCCAATGTTATCCAAAGCTAACTTTTTGTTTCTGAAAAAAGGGCGCGAGCCGAATGTTCCAGCCCGCGCCCTTTGCGGATCATTTCAATGCTCAGTGACAGCCGCTGCAACCGCTGCAGCTGCCATTGCAGCCGCCTTCGCCGCAGCCGCTGCACCCACTGCAGCCGCCGCCATGCTTGTGGGAGTGCCATGTGATCCAGCCCACACCGCCAAACACGATGACTGCCACAATGATCGTGGGCAGATTAAAATTTGCAGCGAGGAATTCCATCATACAAAACACACCCTTTCCGTGCAAAGCGTTCTTTTAAATCTTGGAGATGTCGATTTTGACCTCGTTGTCGCCAACATACTTGTTGGGACGGACCAGCAGGTAGATGAAGCCAACCAGAACAACAGCAGCCACGATGGTGAAGAAGTTGAAGCCGACCTCACCAGTGATCAGGCCGCCCAGCTGGTACACCACCAGAGCGGCGCAGTAAGCCAGAGCGCACATATAACCAATGGCGATGGCGGTCCACTTGCCGTTGTTCATCTCACGCTTGATAGCGCCCATGG
>ERZ791809.476-NODE-476-length-28438-cov-3.323574_pt1 | contig 28438 bp, 21 predicted proteins | sample MGYA00509946_ERZ791809 | MGnify/ENA primary metagenome ERZ791809 (study PRJEB30046, sample SAMN00791993) | human gut metagenome | study: EMG produced TPA metagenomics assembly of the A metagenome-wide association study of gut microbiota in type 2...
CAAAGACTCACTGCAGGGTCCGGTCTTTTGGACCGGATCCTGTTTTTGATTTGCACTTGCAAAAATGAAAAACAGGATTAAGGAGACAATATCATGGGATTAAATAAAAAAACAGTAGATGATATTAATGTAAAAGGACTCAGAGTTCTTTGCAGATGCGATTTCAACGTACCGTTGAAAGATGGCAAGATCACAGACGAGAACCGTCTTGTAGCAGCTCTTCCGACCATCAAAAAACTGATCGCTGACGGCGGCAAAGTAATTCTCTGCTCCCACCTTGGTAAAGTAAAAACTGAAGAAGATAAAAAGACAAAAACTCTTGCACCGGTTGCAGCACGTTTATCTGAGCTGTTAGGACAGGAAGTAAAATTTGCAGCTGATCCGGAAGTTGTAGGACCGAACGCAAAAGCTGCTGTAGAAGCTATGAAAGACGGCGATGTGATTCTTCTTGAGAATACACGTTTCAGACCGGAAGAGACAAAGAACGGAGAGGCTTTCTCCAAAGATCTTGCGTCCATCTGTGATGTATTCGTAAACGATGCATTTGGTACTGCGCACAGAGCACATTGCTCCAACGTAGGCGTTGCAGGTCTGGTTGACACAGCTGTTGTTGGTTACTTAATGCAGAAAGAGATTGATTTCCTTGGAAACGCAGTAAACAATCCGGATAGACCGTTCGTAGCAATCCTTGGCGGTGCAAAAGTAGCAGATAAATTAAATGTAATCTCCAACCTGCTTGAAAAATGCGATACTCTGATCATCGGTGGTGGTATGGCATTCACATTCCTGAAAGCAAAAGGATATGAAGTAGGAAAATCCTTAGTAGATGATACAAAGATCGATTACTGCAAAGAAATGATGGAAAAAGCTGAGAAACTTGGCAAGAAATTACTTCTTCCGGTTGATACAACCATCGCAGCAGGTTTCCCGGATCCAATCGATGCAGAAATCGAAGTAGAAGTAGTTCCGTCTGATGCAATTCCGGCAGACAAAGAAGGTCTTGATATCGGAACAAAGACAGCTGAGTTATATGCAGATGCAGTAAAATCCGCAAAAACAGTTGTATGGAACGGACCGATGGGTGTATTCGAGAACCCGATCCTTGCAAAAGGTACCATCGCAGTTGCAAAATCCCTTGCAGAGACAGACGCTACAACAATCATCGGTGGTGGTGATTCCGCAGCAGCTGTAAACCAGCTTGGATTTGGTGACAAGATGACTCATATTTCTACTGGCGGTGGAGCTTCTCTGGAATTCCTTGAAGGAAAAGAGTTACCAGGCGTAGCAGCAGCAAACGACAAATAAAAATCCCATATATGAAATAATTGCTTCGTTAGATGAGACTTGACGTACTTTTTTGTGTACGCCTGCGTCTCATCTGCCTTGCACTGATTCCATATCTGAAATTTTTGGAAAATTATATACAAATCAGAAAAATATGTATTGAAATGGATGTAAGGAGAAAAGATAAAATGGCTAGAAAGAAAATTATTGCAGGTAACTGGAAAATGAATAAAACACCGAGCGAGGCAGTTGCTCTGGTGAACGAGTTAAAACCGTTAGTAGCTAACGAGGATGTTGATGTAGTATTCTGTGTACCGGCAATCGACATCATCCCGGCTATGGAAGCTGCAAAAGGCAGCAATATCTGCATCGGTGCTGAGAACATGTATTTTGAGGAGAGCGGAGCTTACACAGGCGAGATTTCCCCGAACATGTTAGTAGATGCTGGTGTAAAATATGTTGTCCTTGGACATTCTGAGAGACGTGAGTATTTTGCAGAGACAGATGAGACTGTAAACAAAAAAGTTCTGAAAGCTTTCGAGCATGGCATTACACCGATCATCTGCTGTGGCGAGACTCTGACACAGAGAAAACAGGGTATCTACCTTGACTGGATCCGTATGCAGATCAAGATTGCATTCCAGAACGTAACTGCAGATCAGGCAAAAACAGCAGTAATTGCTTACGAGCCAATCTGGGCAATCGGAACAGGTGAGACAGCTACTTCTGATCAGGCAGAGGAAGTATGCGGCGCGATCCGTGCATGCATCGCTGAAGTTTATGATGAGGCTACTGCAGAAGCAATCCGCATCCAGTATGGCGGATCTGTAAACGCAGGAAACGCAGCAGAGTTATTTGCAAAACCGGACATCGATGGTGGTCTGGTAGGCGGCGCTTCTCTGAAAGCTGACTTCGGCAAAATCGTTAACTACAATAAATAAAAAACATTAACAATACTTTAACAATTCAGAGCCATCCGCAAGTCCGTTTGGCTCTGAATTTATCTCAAACTAAATTGGTGTTTCTGCTCATATGAAGAAGTTTTGAAAATGACTTTTTGACGGGGACAACGATACAGATATTTTGGAGGAAAACATGAGTAAAAGACCAGTCGTATTAATGGTTTTAGATGGATATGGCTTAAATGACAATCCGGAAGGAAATGCTATCGCAATGGCAAAAACTCCGGTAATGGACAGCCTGATGAAAGACTATCCGTTTGTAAAAGGTGCCGCATCTGGTCTGGCAGTTGGTCTGCCGGATGGTCAGATGGGAAATTCTGAGGTTGGACATATGAACATCGGCGCAGGCCGTATCATTTATCAGGATCTGACCAGAATCACAAAAGCAATCGAAGATGGCGATTTCTTTGAAAACAAAGGATTGCTGACAGCGATTGAAAACTGCAAGAAAAACAATTCTGACCTGCATCTGTGGGGACTATTATCCGATGGTGGCGTACACAGTCACATCACACATCTGTACGGTCTTCTTGAGATGGCAAAAAAACATGGTCTGACAAACGTATATGTACATGCATTTTTAGACGGTCGTGATACACCGCCAGCTTCCGGAAAAGATTATATCGAGCAGCTGGAAGCAAAAATGCAGGAAATCGGCGTAGGTAAGATCGCGTCTATTTCCGGTCGTTACTATGCAATGGATCGTGATAACAACTGGGATCGTATCCAGAAAGCATACGATTCTTTAGTATCCGGAACAGGTGTACAGGCAACTGATGCAGTAAAAGCAATGGAAGCTTCTTATGCAGACGGCGTAACAGATGAGTTTGTACTTCCGACGGTTATCACAGATGAAGCAGGAAAACCGGTTTCTGTTGTAAAAGAGAATGATTCCGTTATTTTCTTCAACTTCCGTCCGGACCGTGCACGCGAGATCACCAGAGCATTCTGTGACGATGCATTTACCGGATTTGAGCGTCCGTTCATTCCGCTGACCTATGTATGCTTCAAAGATTACGATGAGACAATCCCGAACAAGATTATTGCATTCGAGAAAGAATCCATCAAAAATACATTCGGTGAGTTCCTTGCTGCACAGGGCAAAAAACAGCTCCGTCTGGCAGAGACAGAGAAATACGCACACGTTACTTTCTTCTTCAACGGTGGCGTAGAGGAGCCGAACGTAGATGAGGCACGTCTGTTAGTTGCATCTCCGAAAGATGTTGCAACTTATGATCTGAAACCGGAAATGAGTGCTCCGGAAGTAGGTATGGATCTGGTAGAAGCAATCAAATCCGACAAATACGATGTGATTATCATCAACTTCGCGAACCCGGATATGGTAGGTCATACCGGTGTGATCCCGGCAGCGGTTGCAGCTGTAGAGCGTGTGGACAGCCTGGTAGGCGATGCTGTACAGGCTGTCAAAGACGTAGACGGAATCCTGTTTATCTGTGCTGACCACGGAAATGCAGAGCAGATGATCGATTATACAACCGGCAACCCACATACTGCCCATACAACTAACCCGGTACCGTTTATTCTGGTAAATGCAGATCCGTCTTACGGACTGGCAGAGGGTGGATGTCTGGCAGATATCGCTCCAACACTGATCGAGCTGATGGGCTTGACTCAGCCTCAGGAGATGACCGGTCACAGTTTATTAACTAAGAAATAAGATGTGGATTTTCTTCCCTTTCTGATTCAAATATAACGTATGTAAGAATTGAATCAGGAAGTATCACTGGTAAAGTGAGCTTTTTTCGCCACACAACAGTTATTCTAATTGTTGTGTGGCTTTTTCTATGTATATTTACTTGAAAAGAAATTATTGATTTAAATGGGTACGGTTCAGACAGATAAGATATACTGTTTGAGGATTTACTTGTGAGAGTATGTGATAGCTCACTTTCTTGTTCTGCATTTTTGTGATATGGTTAAAAATCGCAGATATATCAGATATGAATAAATATAAGTAACAAGGCAATACCAGCTTTGTGATAGGAGGAGTATAAGTAATTGAACGAGACATTTATGAAGGAAAAACCGATTTTTCCGCTGTTGCTATCGATGTCCCTTCCGATGGTCATCTCCATGGCGGTAAATTCGCTTTACAACATTGTAGACAGTTATTTTGTGGCAAAGATCAGTGAGAATGCTATGACGGCACTTTCACTGGTGTTTCCAATCCAGAACTTTATCAATGCAGTAGCTATTGGTTTTGGTGTCGGAATCAATGCCATGATCGCCCAGCATCTTGGTGCAGGAAGAAGGGACAAAGCAGACGAGGCGCTGACACAGGGTATGGTGCTGTCGGTCATTCATGGAATTATTATGATGATTTTGTGCATCGTTGGAATTCCATACTTTTTGAAATTATTTACCACAGACGCAAATGTGATTGCGTTTGGTGTGCGTTACGCGACCATCGCATTTTCGTTTTCCATTATTATCACGGTAAATCTGACCTTGGAAAAAATGTATCAGGCGATCGGAAATATGAATATTACCATGGTATGTCTGCTGATCGGCTGTGGATTGAATATTTTACTGGATCCGATGATCATTTTTGGCATCGGACCGTTCCCGCAACTTGGTATTGCGGGAGCAGCGCTGGCAACCGGAGTAGGACAGTGTGTGCCAGTGGTGATTTATCTGATTGTGTATGTGAAAAAAACAAAGAGAGTCGCATTCCGTCGGGAATATATGCATCTGACAAAACCGGTTGTGACACAGTTATACGGCATTGGTGTGCCTGCTATTTTAAATATGGCGCTGACTTCCGTGCTGACCACGGCATTAAATGCGATTTTGGCGGCATTTTCCCAGACCTATGTGCTGGTGCTTGGTATTTATTATAAACTGCAGACCTTTTTGTACATGCCGGCGAACGGAATCATTCAGGGTATGCGTCCGCTGATTGGCTACAATTACGGAGCCGGAGAGCATAAGCGTGTGAATCAGCTTTATCGACTGACACTGATCATGAACGTCTGCATTATGGCAGTTGGTATGATTCTGTGTCTGACAATCCCGGGAAAACTAATGGGAGCATTTGCGGAAAATCCGGAGACTGTTCAGGTGGGTATCACGGCATTACACATTATCTGCTTTGGATTTGTGGTTTCCGCAGTATCTGTTACTGGATGCGGTGCGTTGGAAGGACTGGGAAAAGGCGTACCGTCCTTGTTGATTTCGTTATCCAGATATGTGGTGCTGATCATTCCGCTGGCATTTATTTTCAGCCGGTTCTGGGGAGCAGCTGGTGTATGGCATGCTTTCTGGGTGGCAGAAGCATTGACAGCTATATTTGCAGCAATCATCTATCAACGCAGTGTAAGAGAGTAGTACATAGAAGCAGAGCGAAAAATATATATAAGTATAACTGATTAGTAAGAAAAAATATACAAAAATACTTATAAATAGAGCCGGATTTTCTACACCCACTTTTCCAATCTGCGGTCATTGTCGATTGACGAATGTTTTTCGAATGTATTATACTTAAATTACATTGCGAAAGTTTTATTTATAAATGTGTTCCGTTTTATTTGGAAAATCTATTTATGGATAAAATGTTTTGCAGGACATACAGAAACTAAATAAGTACAATACAGAGAAAAGGGGAATCAATCGCTATGAGTATTCAGACATTCAAACCGGTGAAAGAAGGAAAAGTACGTGAGGTTTATGATATTGGTGACAGCCTGATCATTACCGCCACAGACAGAATTTCTGCTTTTGATGTAATTTTAAAAAATAAAGTTGAGAAAAAAGGTACTATTCTGACAAAAATGTCAGAGTTCTGGTTCGATTTTACAAAAGATATTTTACCGAACCATATGATTTCTACTGATGTAAAAGATATGCCGGAGTTTTTCCAGAATGAGAGATTTGATGGAAACAGCATGAAATGTAAGAAACTTGAGATGCTTCCGGTAGAATGTATTGTACGTGGATATATTACAGGAAGCGGCTGGGCAAGCTACTGCGAGAACGGTACTGTCTGCGGCATCAAGCTTCCGGAAGGATTAAAAGAGTCCGAGAAACTTCCTGAGCCGATCTACACACCATCCACAAAAGCTGAGATCGGTGATCATGATGAGAACGTAAGCTTTGAGCAGACAGTCATCAATCTGGAGAAAATCTATCCGGGCAAAGGACAGGAGTATGCGGAGAAACTGCGTGACTACACCATTGCACTTTACAAAAAATGTGCAGAGTACGCATTAAGCAAAGGTATCATCATCGCAGATACAAAATTTGAGTTTGGTCTGGATGAGAACGGAAATGTCGTTCTGGGTGATGAGATGCTGACACCGGACAGCTCCCGCTTCTGGCCATTAGAGGGATATGAAGCAGGAAAAGGACAGCCATCCTATGACAAACAGTTTGTAAGAGACTGGTTAAAAGCAAATCCGGACAGCGATTATCTGCTTCCGGATGAGGTAATCAAGAAAACCGTTGATAAATATATCGAGGCATATGAAAAACTGACTGGAAAGAAATTCCAGGCATAAAACTGCGTAAGTTGGAGGGAAAAGATTCATGCTGGAAAACAAAATGGAACAGACCATGGCACAGGACGAATTACATGAGGAGTGTGGTGTCTTTGGTATCTATGATTTAGACGGACATGATGTGGCATCTAGCATTTATTATGGACTGTTCGCCCTGCAGCACCGTGGACAGGAGAGCTGCGGTATCGCGGTCAGCGAGACACAGGGACCGAAGGGAAAAGTATCCAGTTTCAAGGATATGGGGCTTGTCAATGAGGTGTTTAACGCAGAAAATCTGGAGCGTCTGAAAGGTGACATCGGCGTAGGACATGTGCGTTATTCTACTGCCGGAGCTTCCACCAGAGAAAATGCGCAGCCGCTGGTACTGAACTATGTCAAAGGTACACTGGCGCTGGCACACAACGGAAACCTGATCAATGCCAATGAACTGCGTCACGATCTGGAGTATACAGGTGCGATCTTCCAGACCACCATTGACTCTGAGGTTATCGCATACCATATCGCGAGAGAGCGTCTGAAAGTCGGCACCGTTGAGGAGGCCGTACAGCGCGCCGCTGCAAAAATGAAAGGTGCATATTCCATCGTTGTCATGAGCCCGCGAAAACTGATCGGCGCCCGTGATCCGTTTGGGTTTAAGCCATTATGTATTGGTAAACGCGATAATTCTTATATTATTACATCCGAGACTTGTGCTCTTGAGACTATCGGTGCAGAGTTCGTACGTGATGTAAAACCGGGAGAAGTCGTTACGATCAATGGTGAGGGAGAAATTTTTTCTGATATGACAAATGCCATTGATCCGTGCAAAGAAGGAAGGTGTATTTTTGAGTACATTTATTTCGCAAGAGCAGACAGTCACTTTGACGGCATCAGCGTTTACGATGCCAGAATCAAAGCCGGCAGATTCCTTGCACAGGATTCACCGGTAGAAGCAGATCTGGTTGTCGGTGTTCCGGAATCCGGAAATGCCGCAGCACTTGGTTATGCAATGGAATCCGGTATTCCATATGGTACCGCATTTGTCAAAAACAGCTACGTGGGACGTACGTTCATCAAGCCGAAACAGAGCAGCCGTGAGCAGAGTGTCCGTGTAAAATTAAATGTAGTAAAAGAGGCAGTTGCCGGAAAACGAATCATTATGATCGACGATTCCATCGTGCGTGGAACCACATCCGGACTGATCGTAAATATGCTGAAAGAAGCAGGTGCAAAAGAAGTACATGTGCGCATCAGTGCACCGCCATTCTTATGGCCATGTTATTTCGGAACCGATATTCCTGCCAGAGAGCAGCTGATCGCCTATAACCGTTCCATTGAGGACATCCGTGATCTCATCGGAGCAGATTCCCTTGGTTATCTGCGCATCGAGCGCCTGAAAGAGATGGTAAGCGGTCTGCCGATCTGTGAGGGATGTTTCACAGGAACATACCCGTTAGCTCCGCCAACTGAAGATATTCGTGGCGAGTATGAGCGATAAACAGCAAACATTTTCAATTTGAGACGTTTGTTATTTTGAGTAAAAAAACTTGCATTAGAAGCATAAAACATACTATTATAATATAAGCATGTATACAGAAACTGGAGCAAATTGGAATGACTGAAGACCGTTGTTCCGTTTGCTACAGTTTTGCTTTTGTAAAGGAGAAAAAAATATGAGTACAGACAGATATACAAGTCCACTTTCCGAGCGTTATGCAAGCAAAGAAATGCAGTATATTTTTTCACCGGAGATGAAATTCCGTACCTGGAGACGTCTCTGGATCGCCCTTGCTGAGACTGAGAAAGAGCTTGGTTTGGACATTACACAGGAGCAGATCGACGAGCTGAAAGCACACAAAGATGACATCAACTTTGAAGTCGCAAAAGAGCGTGAAAAACTGGTGCGTCATGACGTTATGTCTCATGTATACGCATACGGTGTACAGTGCCCGAAAGCAAAAGGTATCATTCACCTTGGCGCAACCTCCTGCTACGTTGGTGACAACACAGATATCATTCTGATGTCTGAGGCTCTGAAATTAGTTCGTAAAAAACTGATCAACGTAATCGCAGAGCTTGCAAAATTTGCAGACCGCTATAAAAACCTGCCGACACTGGCATTTACACATTTTCCGCCAGCGCAGCCGACAACGGTTGGAAAACGTGCCACACTGTGGACACAGGAATTCCTGATGGATCTGGAAGACCTTGATTATGTGCTTGGTTCTCTGAAATTACTTGGTTCCAAAGGAACGACTGGTACACAGGCAAGTTTCTTAGAGTTGTTTGACGGAGATCAGGAGACCATTGACAAGATTGATCCGATGATCGCTGCAAAAATGGGATTCAAAGAGTGCTATCCGGTATCCGGACAGACTTATTCCCGAAAAGTAGATACAAGAGTATTAAATGTCGTTGCAGGAATCGCTGCAAGCGCACATAAAATGTCAAACGATATTCGTCTGCTTCAGCATCTGAAAGAAGTAGAAGAGCCATTTGAGAAAAATCAGATCGGATCATCCGCAATGGCATACAAGAGAAATCCGATGAGAAGTGAGCGTATTGCTTCTATTTCCAGATATGTGATGATCGACGCATTAAACCCGGCGATCACATCCGCAACACAGTGGTTTGAGCGTACACTGGATGATTCTGCAAACAAACGTCTGAGTGTAGCAGAAGGATTCCTTGCTATTGATGGCGTACTGGATCTGTGCCTGAACGTCGTAGACGGACTGGTTGTATATGACAAAGTAATCACAAAACATCTGATGAGCGAGCTGCCGTTCATGGCAACAGAGAACATCATGATGGATGCCGTAAAGAAAGGCGGAGACCGTCAGGAACTTCATGAGAAGATCCGTCAGCTTTCCATGCAGGCAGGTGCAAATGTAAAACAGAATGGTCTGGATAACAACCTGCTGGAGCTCATCGCAGCAGATGAGAGCTTTGGTCTGACACTGGAAGAACTGCAGGCAAATATGGATCCGTCCAAGTATGTGGGACGTGCTCCGCTGCAGGTAGATAACTTCCTGAAAAATCATGTAAATCCGGTTCTGGATGCAAACAAAGAAATTCTTGGAATGACCGCTGAAATCAACGTTTAAATTCTGTGGTGAATAAAATCTAGGTGATGTAACTGAAATAAAGGGAAGAGGATATTTTTTCTTGCGAAGCGATTGTTAGCTAGCAAGACAAAATATCCTCTTCCCTTTTACACAGTCCCAAAACTAAAAGTTCCCAAAACCTGAAGTTTTCACGTTGCCGGCAACATTTTACCGGCGCTCATTCAAAATTTTCAAATCATTCACAATCTGCTGGATATGCGCTTTCTGTTCCAACGTCAGACCAGTGGATTCGATATAAATTTTCTGATCATCCTGCAATTCCAACAGATAATCGGCAGAACAGGAGAGAACTTCACAGATCCGTCTTAACATGTCGATGGATGGCATGATGTTATTGTTTTCCCAGTTACTGACGCTTTGTTTTGACACGTTTAATTTTTCGGCAAGCTGTACCTGATTGAGCTTGGCAGCCTGTCGAAGTGCTTTTATCTGATCTCCGAACATAGTTATCTCCTTTTTTCTCCACTTTAAAGGAGATAAGGTCTTTTTACAAAATACAGGAGTATTGCCAAACTAGATTATGAGTAAAATATTTCAAACTATGCAGAAAACATCAATTTTATAGTGTGTGAACAATTACAGAATCTGGCAAGTTCAGTCTGTACGGCTCTTTTATGCGTATTTTGCTGGAAACTCAGTCTGCACGATTTTTCCGGGCATATTCTGTGGGTGGCATACCCATCTGTTTATGAAATACGCGGGAAAAATACAGACTATTGTCAAAACCGACGGATTCAGCAATATCCATCATGGACATATTGTTGTGTGTCAGCAGATAACATGCCTGCTTGATCCGGTATTCGCTTAAATATTCTTTGGGTGATTTCCCAAGAACTGCCTGAAATGCCCGGCACAGGTAGCTTCGACTCAAACCTACATAAGCCGCCATATCATCAACTGTGATGGGGGAACCATAGTTTGAGGAGATATATTCAATGCTTTTGATTACGTAACTTTCTTTTCGACTCAGCTTGTTCTTTTTTTCTGCCTCACGCATATAAATAGCAAGAAGCATGTACAGGTAGCCTGCCATTTCCACGGAATTGATAAAGTCATTTCCACGGGCATTGTAGATCTGATTCATGCGCTGATTGATCTCCCCGCTGTGGATATTGTTGTAAGTCACCGGAAAAGACGGGGTGAAGCGGGTTGCCTTCAGGATGGAGGGGGCATCGTTTCCGGTGAACCCGATCCAGGAATATTCCCAGGGGTCTTCCTTATCCGCATAGTACCAGACTTCATGATTTGGATAGATCAAAAAGGAGTCACCGGCTTTTAAAGTGTAGAGTTTCCCGTTGCAGTGGTAGTACCCTTTGCCTGTTAAAATGTGGTGGATCAGGTAATGGTCTTTGCTTCCAGGTCCCCAGTGATGATTTCGGTCACATTTTTGATGCCCAACATTACAGACGGACAGGGAAAAAAGTTCATATTTGCGTATTTTATAAGAATCCTTGTAAAAATCACTCATTTTTCATACCTCCAGAATAAAAATAGGTTAGCATAGAAAAAAGAAAAAAACAACATTTTTACATATTTTGCACACATTTCCATATAGGAATTTCGTAAGAAAGAAAGTACAATGAAACTATCAACGGCAGAGAAATGAGTTTGCGTGTACTGAGACAAAAATCGGTGCAAACGAAGAAGCAGTATCTGCCTGGTAATAACAGGAAAAATGAAATAGATGGAGGAGTTCGATGAAAGAGCAGTTATTAAAAGAGTTCAAAGAAAAATTTGGCAGTGAAGGCGATATCCGCAGCTATTTTGCACCGGGCAGAGTAAACCTGATCGGTGAGCATACCGATTACAATGGCGGACATGTATTTCCATGTGCACTGACCATCGGTACTTATGCAATTGTAAGAAAACGTGAAGACCGTAACTTCCGTTTTTATTCTACAAACTTTGAGAGTCTTGGTGTGATCGAGGCAAGCCTTGACAATCTGAAATACGATAAAGCTCTGGACTGGACCAACTATCCACTGGGTGTTGTATGGGCTTTTATTGAGAAAGGTTACCCGGTAGATTACGGTTTTGATATGCTGTTATTCGGAAATATTCCGAACGGTTCCGGACTTTCTTCTTCTGCTTCTGTAGAGGTTGTAACCGGTGTGGCTTTGCGTGACCTCTTTGGATACGATGATATTTCCATGATCGACATCGCATTATTCGGACAGTATTCCGAGAACAACTTCAACGGTGTTAACTGCGGTATCATGGATCAGTTCGCAATTGCAATGGGTAAAAAAGATCAGGCGATCTTCCTGGATACCAGTGATCTTTCCTATACATATGCACCGATCAAACTGGCAAATGAAAAAATCGTAATTGCATGCAGCAATAAAAAACGTGGTCTTGGTGATTCCAAATACAATGAGCGCCGTGCAGAGTGCGAGGAGGCTCTGGCAGAACTTCAGACAAAACTGGACATCAAAGCACTTGGAGAACTTTCTGAGGAAGAATTTGAGTCAAACAAAGACCTGATTAAGAGCGAAGTACGTCAGCGCCGTGCAAAACATGCCGTTTACGAGAATCAGCGTACCCTAAAAGCAGTAGATGCACTGAAAGCAGGAAATCTGGAAGAGTTCGGAAAACTGATGAACGCTTCTCACGTATCTCTGCGTGACGATTACGAAGTAACCGGTATCGAGCTTGATACACTGGTTGAGAACGCATGGGAGCAGGAAGGTGTCATCGGTTCCCGTATGACAGGTGCAGGCTTCGGTGGTTGTACCGTAAGTATTGTAAAAACAGACTGCGTCGATAAATTTATCGAGAACGTTGGAAAAGCATATCTGGAAAAAATCGGTTATGCGGCAGATTTCTATGTAGTAGAGATCGGCGACGGCGGAAGAGTTTTAGAGTAATAAGGTAATAACATGCAGCGGCTCAGAATCAATAGGATTCTGGATTGTTGCAAAAACAGACAGAAGTAATATTGCATGGAAAAATATCTGGTTAAATAGCAGAGAAATATAAAAATATCTGAGTTGAGGAACAGCAGATATTGGAACATGTATCATGAGGAGGAGCATACGAAATGTCTGATTTATATGTAGCAAGACTGGTACAGTACGGACTGGAGTCCGGTCTGATCCCGGAGGAGGAGCGGATTTACAGCACGAACCAGATTCTTGAGGTAATGAAAAAAGATGATTATGAGGCACCGACAGCCGAAGAAGTCGGCACAGAGATTGATCTGGCAGATACCTTAAACCACCTGCTGGATGAGGCTTTGGAGAGTGGCGTGTTAGAAGACGGCGGTGTGGTATCCAGAGATCTGTTTGATACAAAGCTGATGAACTGTCTGACTCCGCGTCCGGCTCAGGTCATTGCAAAATTCCGTGAGGATTATGCAGAAGATCCGAAGAAAGCGACCGATGATTACTATAACTTCAGCGTGGCAACCAACTACATCCGCAAGGATCGTATTGCGAAAGACCGTCGCTGGAAAGTGCCGTCTGAGTATGGTGAGATCGATATTACCATCAACTTAAGTAAACCGGAGAAAGACCCAAAAGCCATCGCGGCAGCGAAAATGGCAAAACAGTCTGCTTACCCGAAATGCCAGCTCTGTGTGGAAAATGAAGGTTACGCAGGCCGCCTGAATCATCCGGCGCGTCAGAATCATCGTATCATTCCGATTACCATCAACGGTGGAAACTGGGGTTTCCAGTATTCTCCGTATGTATATTATAACGAGCACTGCATCGTATTTAACGGCGAGCACACACCAATGAAGATTGAACGTGCAACGTTCCGTAAACTGTTCGATTTTGTAAAACAGTTTCCACACTATTTCCTGGGATCCAACGCAGACCTGCCGATCGTTGGCGGTTCTATCTTAAGCCATGATCATTTCCAGGGCGGACATTATACCTTTGCCATGGAAAAAGCAGAGTTTGAGAAAACAATCACAATCCCTGGTTTTGAGGATGTGGAAGCCGGAATCGTACACTGGCCGTTATCTGTCATCCGTATCAGAAGCAACGACGATGAGAGACTGGTAGAACTGGCAGATCATATTTTAAAAGCATGGCGTGGATACACCGATGAGGAAGCATTTATTTTTGCAGAGACAGACGGCGAACCACATAATACCATCACACCGATTGCACGTATGCGTGACGGCAAATACGAACTGGATCTGGCACTGCGTAACAATATCACCACAGAGGAATGCCCGCTTGGCGTATATCATCCGCATGCAGAACTGCATCACATCAAAAAAGAGAACATCGGTCTGATCGAGGTTATGGGACTGGCAGTATTACCTGCACGTCTGAAAAATGAGATGGATGTACTGGCTGAGTATATTCTGGAAGGCAAGGACATCCGTTCCAATGAGACCATCGAGAAACATGCAGACTGGGTAGATTCTTTCCGTGACCGGTATACATTTACAAAAGAGAATGTGGAAGAAATTCTGCAGCAGGAAATCGGAAAAGTATTTGTAAAAGTTCTGGAAGATGCCGGTGTATACAAATGCACCGAAGAAGGAAGAAAAGCATTTGACAGATTTGTTTCAGTTTTATAAAATGGTAACTGTTCAGAAATGGTCGGATTTGCATGCTTTTTAACAGAAAGCGTATGTTTCGCACTCTCCCTATGGATAAAAGTAGAGTGGTGTGAAAGGAAGAAATCTGACTTGCATGAATTTAGGAGGTAAAGATATGCATATTTTAGTAACCGGAGGCGCCGGATATATCGGCAGCCATACATGTGTGGAACTGTTAAACGCAGGCTATGAAGTAACTGTAGTAGATAATCTGTACAATTCCAGTGTGAAAGCCCTGGACCGCGTACAGGAGATTACCGGAAAAACACTGAAATTCTACGAAGCAGATATTCTTGACAGAGATGCCATGAATAAAATTTTTGATGAAAATACATTTGATGCTGTTATTCACTTCGCTGGTTTGAAAGCAGTCGGTGAGTCCGTTGCAAAACCAATCGAGTATTATCAGAATAATATCGGCGGAACACTGGTGCTGACAGACGTTATGCGTAACCATGGCTGCAAGAACATTATCTTCAGCTCTTCCGCAACAGTATCCGGTGCTCCGGCAATGATCCCGATCACAGAGGAGTGCCCGAAAGGAACCTGCACCAACCCATATGGCTGGACAAAGAGCATGTTAGAACAGATTCTGACAGACATTCATACTTCTGATCCGGAGTGGAACGTTGTATTACTTCGTTACTTCAACCCGATCGGAGCACACAAGAGCGGCATGATCGGCGAAGATCCGAAAGGCATTCCAAACAACCTGCTTCCATATGTAGCTCAGGTTGCCATCGGTAAATTAGAGTGCCTTGGTGTATTCGGTGATGATTATGACACACCGGATGGAACAGGTGTACGCGATTACATCCACGTAGTAGATCTGGCAGTTGGACACGTAAAAGCAGTTGAGAAACTGGCTGACAAAGACGGTGTATCTATCTACAACCTTGGAACAGGACACGGATACAGTGTACTCCAGGTAGTTCATGCATTTGAGAAAGCATGCGGTCATGCGATTAATTATGCCATTAAACCGCGCCGCCCGGGCGATATCGCTATGTGCTACTGTGATCCGGCAAAAGCGAAAAAAGAGCTTGGCTGGGAGGCTCAGTACGGCATTGAGGATATGTGTGCTGATTCCTGGAGATGGCAGAGCCAGAATCCGAACGGATATGCTGACTGAAAGGAACTTTAGACTGAATGAACGACTATAAGATTACGCAGCAGGTAAAGCGGAAATCAAAGCGTTTTGCAAAACCATTATCAGTTACCATGGTCGTATTGGCCGTGGTACTGGTAATTCTTGCAATTATATTTGACACAGGACTTATGATGCCGGCTTTCTTATTTGCGGCATTATATTATGTGTTCTCCATCAATGCAGATACAGAGTATGAGTATGCGATGGAAAATGGAATCCTGACTATTGATGTGATCCGGGGAAAACGTCGTCGCAAGACGGCACATACGCTGGCACTCAAAGACCTTGAGGTGATTGCACCGAACTGGCATGAGTCTGTTGCAAAGTACAGAAAAGACGGCGGTACAGAAAAACTGAAAAAATTTGACTACACCTCTTATGACGATAATATCCCATATTATACGATGATCACATATGAGGACAAAGAAAAAATCAAACTGCTGCTTGATTTAAACAGCAGTATGCTGGAAGCAATCAAACGAGTTTACCCACAGAAGGTGTATTTACAATGAAAAAAATAAAGGGCAAAATGGAATTGCGTTATTATGATATTCCGCAAAATGAGTTTCTGATCGCATTGCAGAATCAGAACTGGCAGAATAAATATCAGACGGAATCCGATCTGCTCCATTTTCATAATCTGATGGAGATCGGCGTCTGCCGTCGTGGACACGGAACGATGCGTCTGGAAGATGATGTGGTTCGTTACGAATCCGGAATGATCAGTATCATACCGGTAAATTATCCGCACAATACCATACCGGATATCGGGGCAGATAACTGCTGGGAGTATCTGTTTGTAGATCCGGAGAAGATTTTTGCTGTTGTTTATGAAGATGATATCTTACAGCAGCAGAAAATTCTGGAAAATATCAATAGAAAAGCCTTTTTAGGACGGGAAGAAGATATCCCGAATATGAAAAATATTATCTGTGCGATCATGAGCGAGATGAGCTGTAAGCAGGAGTTTTACAGGGAGAGTACCCGCGGACTGGGTCTGGCTCTCATGATGATGATCGCCAGAATGAACTCCAATGTAGGCAATGCACCGGAAGGACTTCGCCAGAAAAACGGTTTTGATCAGGTGCGCCCGGCGCTGGAACATATCAGGGATCACTATGCAATGCCGATGAAGATTGCTGAGATCGCATCCGTCTGCCATATGAGTGAATCCCATTTCCGCAGACTGTTTGAGGAAAATATCGGTATGACACCGGTGGATTATCTGAATCAGGTGCGGGTAAAGAAAGCCTGTGACATGATCCGCAAGACAGGATATTCCATGGAGGAGATTGCCGTAAAAGTGGGATTTACGACGACCTCTACGTTTAACCGTAATTTTAAACGGATCGTGGGAACTTCTCCTTACCAGTGGAAGAAATCACCGGAAAATTTTGAGATACGTCTGGCAGATTTTAATATTCTGATCGAAAAAGGCTGGTAGTACAAAAATAAAATAAGACAAAAGATATGCCATGATGCGGTTCTGCCGTGTTCTGGCATTTTTTTATCAAAGGAAAAGTTACTGTTTTGAGATCTTTGCATAAAAATATGTGATAATAGTTTGACTTAAAGGGACATTTGTTTTATTTGATTCATAACAACAGATGTTTTCTGTTGTTTTAAAACAAAACAAAGCAATGTTTTGGAAAATAAAACCAGAAAAAGAACAGATACGGGCAAACTGTCGAAAAAAGCAGGGAAAATCTTCGTGAAAAAGACGAAAATGTGTTAAAAAATAAACGAAATTGCGGTATAAATGCGAAAAAAGTAAAAAAAGATAGTTGAAAATGCGAAAAAATATGCAAGTTGACGGTGAATGATTGAATATGCGCATATTGTAGAAAAAAATGCGAACAATAGTTGGAAGGGGTATAGTATAATATGTACATCTTGATGCAGGAGATAAAATGATATTTGAGTAAAATGTACAAAGAAATTTTGATGCATCAGAATTAATTTCATGAGGAGGAGAAAACATGAAAAAGAAAGTAATTTCACTTATGCTCATTGGTGCTATGGTAGCTTCCATGGCAGCTTGTGGCAGCAACGGCGGTAGCGACAATGGCAACGCAGCAAATGGCAATGACACATCTGCAGCAGCAGAGTCTGATGGCGGAGCAAGCGAGGGTGGCAACACATTAACAGTTTGGACATGGGATCCAGCATTCAACATTCCGGCAATCAAGGAAGCTGGAAATATTTACAAAGCTGATCATCCGGATTTCGAACTCAAAGTAGTTGAGACATTATCCGATGACTGTGAGACAAAACTGATCACAGCAGCTGAGTCTGGAGATCTTAGCACATTACCGGATATCGTTCTGATGCAGGATAACTCCTATCAGAAATTCGTTTCCATTTATCCGGAAGCATTTACAGATTTAACAGATTCCGGAATTGATTTTTCACAGTTTGCAGCTGGTAAACTTTCTTACTCTACAGTAGATGGAAAGAACTACGGTGTTCCGTTTGATAATGGTGCTGTAATCGGCGCATACAGAACAGATTATCTTGAGCAGGCTGGATACACAATTGATGATTTAACAGACATTGATTGGAACAGATTCATCGAGATCGCTAAAGACGTTAAAGAGAAAACCGGTAAATATATGTTATCAGGACAGGCTGACTCTCCGGATATGGTCATGGAGATGCTTCAGTCCGCAGGTGCTTCTCTCTTTGATAAAGACGGAAAACCGGCTATGACAGATAACGCAGCATTAAAAGAGTGCATCAGCATTTATCAGAAGATGGTAGAAGAAGGCGTTTACTACGAAGTAAACAACTGGGATGATTATGTATCCTCTATCACAACTGGGCAGGTTGCAGGTGTTATCAATGGTAACTGGATCTCAGCTACAATCATGGGTATGAAAGATACATCTGGTAAATGGGCTATCACAAATATGCCTAAATTAATTGAGACACCAAACGCAACTAACTACTCTAACAACGGTGGTTCTTCCTGGTATATTACATCAAACTGCAAGAACAAAGATCTGGCAATTGACTTCTTAAAGAGCACATTTGCCGGCAGCGTAAAACTTTATGAGAACATTCTTCCGACAACTGGAGCAATCGGTACATATGCACCGGCAGCTGATTCAACAGCTTACCAGGAGCCACAGGAATTCTGGAACAACCAGCCGATCTTCGCTAAAATTGTAGATTTCTCATTAAAGACACCTACAAATAACACAAGCCCATACTACTATGATGGACGTAATGCAATCGGTACACAGATTCAGAACATCATGAACGGTGCTGATGTTGATCAGGCTATCGCTGATGCTCAGGCAGAAGTAGAGTTCACAATGGGTGAGTAATTCCTGTTTGTTGAATGATTACAATGTAGTTTTTTAAATATGCGGGGGACTGCCTGGCAGTTCCCCGAATATTATTTGCGAAGGGGGTTTTGAGGTGGAACCTAAGAAAAAAGGCATGACCTTGGTTGCAAAACAAAAAGCGGCAGGATGGGCATTCCTGATCCCTGCATCAGCTATGATTGCAATTATGAGCTTTTTCCCGATGGTAAAGGCATTTATTCTTTCCTTACAGACTGGTAAAGGAGCGAATATGCATCTTTCCGGATTTTCAAACTATGTGCGTATGTTCCAGGATAAAGTATTTTTACGTTCTGTAGGAAATACGTTCATCTACCTGGCAATTCAGGTACCGATCATGCTTGTGCTTGCTATTTTACTTGCACAGCTTCTGAACAACAGAGATCTGAAACTGAGAGGTTTCTTCCGTACATGTGTATTCTTACCATGTGCAACATCTCTGGTTTCTTACGCTTTGATCTTCCGTTTCCTGTTCGCACAGGACGGATTTGTAAACAATGTATTAGTAGGTTTAGGCATCTTGGATCAGGGATATAATTTCCTTGGAAATGCCATAAGTGCTAAGATCGTAATTATCATCGCTTTGGTATGGAGATGGACAGGTTACAATATGGTATTCTATCTGGCCGGCTTGCAGAATATTGAGTACTCCGTATATGAGGCAGCCAAAATCGATGGTGCCAACGGATGGAAGACTTTCTGGAGTATTACCGTACCACTGTTAAAACCGACAATTATTATGACATTTATCATGTCAATTAACGGTACATTACAGTTGTTCGACGAGTCAGTCAACCTGACACACGGCGGACCTGCAAATGCAACTATTACAATGTCACATCATATTTACAATACCGTATTCTTACGTTCACCGAACTTTGGATATGGCGCAGCAATGTCATTCTTTGTATTTGTACTTGTGGCAATCCTTGCATTTATCAATATGAAAGTAGGTGATACACGTGACTAAGAAGAAAAATAAATCTATGATTCAGCGTCGACTGATCCCTACCTATATTTTCCTTGCAATTGTATCCCTGATCTCCGTATTTCCATTTTACTGGATGATCATGGCAGCAACAAATAACTATGTTGATGTATCAAAAGGAAAACTGACATTTGGTACTTATGCAGCTGAAAACTTCAGAAACCTGATCTCTCAGCAACCATTGGGACTGGCAATGAAGAATTCTTTCATTTATGCAATTTCAGTTACTGTTATCTGTCTGTTTATCTGCTCTCTTGCAGGTTACGGATTTGAGGTATATCATGATAAATGGAAAGACAGACTATTCTCTGTTCTGCTTCTTGCAATGATGATTCCGCAGGTTGCAACTATGATCCCTCTGTTCCGTATGTTCAGTAAAGCAGGCTTACTGAATACAGTACTTGCTTTCTTCCTGCCGATGATCTCGACACCGTTTATGATCATGATGTTTAGACAAAACTCACGAGCATTCCCGGTAGATATCGTTGAGGCAGCACGTATTGATGGCTTAAGCGAGATTAAGATTTTCTTCCAGATGTATATGCCGGTTATGAAATCTACATATGCAGCAGCAGCCGTTATTACGTTCATGAATGCATGGAATGCATATCTGTGGCCGAAGGTTTGTATGACAGATGGCAAATCTCTGAACATGGTTATGTTGATCGCAAACATGACTGGTGGTTACAAGATTGATTATGGTATGATCATGATGGGTGTATTATTCTGCTCCATTCCGACACTGGTAATCTTCTTCGTACTTCAGAAACAGTTTGCAGAAGGTATCACAGGTGCCGTTAAATAATTATCTCATTGAGATAATCATGAACAAAAATATTATATTGCAATTTTATGCAGCCCCACGGTGGTTTCGCCGTGGGGTTTTTAAAACAGACAATTACCGGAAATGTGTTTTCTGGTTTTGATAAAAAATGAACAAACAGAAAGGATTTGCAGACATGGGCGTTAAATTTGATCGTTTAGTTTATGGTGGAGATTACAATCCGGATCAGTGGTTGGAGTATCCGGATATTCTGGAAGAGGACATCCGTCTGATGAAGAAAGCGCATGTAAATACGGTTTCACTGGGGATTTTTGCATGGGCAAAACTGGAGCCGCAGGAGGGTGTGTATGATTTTGACTGGATGGAAGAAATCATCAATCGTCTGTATGAAAACGGAATCAGTGTATTCCTGGCAACTCCGTCCGGCGCACGTCCGCACTGGCTTGCAGACCGTTATCCGGAAGTGTTACGTGTAAATGAAATGCGTCAGAGAAATATTTTTGGACAGCGTCACAATCATTGCTATACATCTCCGATCTACCGTCAAAAAGTACGCCAGATCAATATGAAACTGGCAGAGCGTTTTGACCATCATCCGGGTGTGCTGATGTGGCATATTTCCAATGAGTATGGTGGAGAGTGCCATTGCCCGTTATGCCAGAGCGCATTCCGTAGCTGGTTAAAAAAACGGTATAACAATGATATCAAAGAAGTAAACCGCAAATGGAATACTGCATTCTGGAGTCATGATTATCAGAATTTTGACCAGATTGAGAGCCCGACACCGTTAGGAGAGACGTCCATTCACGGACTGGTGCTGGATTGGAAACGTTTTGTCAGTCATCAGAGCGTTGATTTCTGTAAGGCTGAGATTCAGGCTCTGCGTGATGCAGGCCGAACAAAACCGGCAACCACAAACCTGATGTATAACTTCCCGACGATTAATTATCATGAGATGGCAAAAGTGCTGGATGTGGTATCCTGGGATAATTATCCGCAGTGGCACAAAGGACCGGAGCGTCTGATTGCTATGGATAATGGTATGCAGCACGATATTATGCGTACCTTAAAGAAAGAGCCGTTTATCCTGATGGAGTCCTGTCCGGGACCGACAAACTGGCAGTCTGTCAGCAAATTAAAACGTCCGGGAATGTTAGAGACGGCTTCTTTGCAGGCGGTAGCGCATGGATCTGACAGCGTCATGTATTTCCAGATCAGAAAAGGTCGCGGTGGATTTGAAAAATTCCATGGTGCCCTGATCGACCATTACGGAAAAGAAGACGAGCGTACTTATCAGGAGTGTAAAGAGGTTGGTGCTGATTTGGAGCAGATCGATGAGCTGAAACATTCCAATGTAAAGGCAGATGTGGCAGTTATTTATGACTGGGAGAACCGTTGGGCGGTAGAAGAAGCACAGGGACCGCGTAATAAAGGTGTGTTCTATAAAGAAGCGGTAGAAAAATCCTATTATGCGTTCCGTAAACAGGGACTGAACGTAGATCTGCCGGATATGACTCAGGATCTTGACGGTTATAAGATCGTGGTTGCTCCAATGTTGTATATGTTTCGTGCAGGATTTGAAGATAAAGTGCGTAAATTTGTAGAAAATGGTGGTACATTTATTCTGACTTACTGGAGTGGCGTTGTTGATGAGAATGATCTGTGCGTACTTGGTGGTACACCGGGCGGTTTGATGGATGTTATGGGACTGCGCAGTACAGAGATTGATGGTCTGTATGACGGTGAGAGCAATACCGTAAAAGCGGTTGTTGGCGATGTGGCTTACAAGTGCGAGCACCTGTGCCAGCTGGTAGATGTTAAGACTGCCGAGCCGTTATTTGTATATGGTGAGGATTTCTATGCAGGTACACCGGCTATGACAGTGAATGAGTTCGGTAAAGGAAAAGCGTATTATGTATGCGCAGATTCTGAGCAGAAATTCTATGATGATGTGTATGCTGAGATCGTGGCAAAAGCTGGGGTTGAGAAACCGTTGAAACAGCATATTCCGGAAGGAATTGAAGTGTCCACACGTCAGGGTGAGAATGTGGAATATGTGTTCATCCAGAACTTTAATAAGGTTCCGACAGCGTTTACACCGGAGCTTGACGGGGCAGAGGTGCTCTTTGGTGAAGTTACCGGAGAAATGAAGCCGTTCTCTACTATTATCTTGAAAAAGTAATATGGGTTCCTAAATATGGTTTCTTAATTTTACTAATTTAGGTTATTGATGAAATCGGGGAATCTTACCTCGTCAGCTTGCGCTGACCAAAATCACGCACCAAGTCTCACGTGCGTTCGACTTGAAATTAGGAGGGATGCATGTCTCTTTTGATAAGTTGCATAGCAGAATAGGATTATAAATGGGTAGCGCGAGCTATAGGATCAGGAGAAGCGAAATAAAATGGGAAAAATATGTGAAAATGGACAGAAAGTTTATGCGGCCTATCAGGTTGCAAAATTGCTGAAGATATATGAGGATTGTTCGCCGAATGGTTTTTACCAGAGATGGAAACAGAAAAACACGTTTATGAACGAGCAGGCGGAAGCATTTGGAACGGGAAGAACAGATAGTTTTATTGATGAAGTTGAGCAGATTGTGGATCAGCGGCGTGCAGAGACCGAATGGAAGAATGAAGAAGCATGGAAAAACGGAACAGTGGCTTTCGGTGCGCGCTATCTGACACCGGAAATGTATCTGGATTATGAGTGGAAGAGTATTCAGCTGGCTTTTGTGGTGTATAAAGGTGATCGTGTTGGAAATCATAAATGCCAGGTTTATACAGAGGATGAGAAACGGGCATTTTATGAGAATAATCAGGATTTGTTTACCAGATATCATGGAGATCTGTTTCCATATGAAGAAGTGGATCTGATCATTGAAAAGTGGCTAAAAATGCAGGAGTACCAAGAATTCACAGAAAGTGTAGCGGCTAATGCGCATTTGAGTGAAACGACCGTAAATGAAATATCGACACAGGATGTGTCAGATGAAAAGTCAGATAATGCAGCTCAGTGGATGGCAGAGTTTGAGGTAATCTGGAATCAAATGCAGGCAGAACAACGTCAGAGAGAAGATAAAAATCACCTGAAAGAAAATACAGGAATGGAGATTTGTGGACGTTGTTATTATGTCAGTGCAATTCATGGGGATGATAATAATGACGGAACAGAGAGTCATCCGTTAAAGAGTTTGTATGCGGTAAATTGTTTGGATTTGCAGCCGGGTGATCAGGTGCTTTTAGAGCGTGGTTCTGTGTTTGAAGGTCAGTTTTTGCATTTGGATGTACAGGGCACAAAGGAGCACCCAATTTATATTGGGGCGTATGGAACTGGCGAAAGACCGTTAATCCAGACGAATGGTCAGGGTATCTGGTATCAGGATTATGGAACGCAACTGGATGCACCGACGCATGTATACAAAGGATATGTGTCTTCTGCAGTTCTGCTGTATGATTGTGAATATGTGACTGTCGAAAATCTGGAGATAACCAACTGTGGTGGTGTATTTGGAGAAACATATTCGGCTCCGCACAAGATGAATCGCACCGGTGTGGCAGGAATTGCCAAGAACCGTGGAACGTTGCACGAAATTCATTTGAATAATCTGTATATTCATGATGTGGAAGGCAATGTTTACGATAAACATATGAATAACGGTGGTATTTATTTTACCTGTCTGAAGCCGGATGAGGAAGAAAAAACGGGTGTGGCACGTTATGAAAATGTCAGTGTACGTGGCTGCCATCTGAAACGGACAAGCCGTTGGGGCATTGCCATTGGATACAGTTATAAGTGTAAAGAGTTTATGATGGCAGAGCTGCCGGATGAATTATTTGAAAAATATGGTCATCACAATATTTACATTGCGGATAATTATGTGGAAGAAATCGGCGGCGATGGCATTACGGTGATGTATGCCATGAAACCGTTGGTGGAATACAATTCCGGGGACAGTTGTGCTCTGGAAATGAATGACCGTTATTATAGCGAACCGGAAAATCGTGGTGGAAAAGTTGCAGCAGGTATCTGGCCATGGAAGAGCAAAGATGCGTTACTAACCTACAATGAGATGCGGGATATGCGGCTGAATCAGGATAGTATGGCGTGGGATGCGGACTCCGGTGACGGAACATTATATCAGTATAACTATAGCCGGTTAAACGAAGGCGGATGTGTGATGTTCTGTCTGGAAGAAGCTATTCATAATGAGTTCCGTTATAATGTCAGCATGGATGACCTAGGCGGAACCATCAGTCCTTCCGGTAATCCGGATGCGTGGATTCACCACAATGTTTTTTATCACAGAGCGGAAGTGCCGTTTGTGCGGGCGCGCATGGATGATGGAACATATACCGCAGAAGAAAACGAATTTTACCAAATTTAGAAAAATTGCATCGGAGAAGCATCGGAGAAGCATCGGAGAAGCATCGGGAAAAGTAATTCAAAACATTATTTTCCTGATGCTTTTTTGTTGGAAAAGTTTATGCATTTCAGCGCAAAAAGTGTTGAAAATAAAAATTTTTGAATTTGAGTGTAGAAACTTTTGATATTCAGAAGTTATTGCAGTGTTTTTGTACATTTGGAGCGTAAATAAGACCATTTCTGATCGTGTGTATAAGGATTCCAAAAACAGCAGATAATGTAAGGGAGAAAACTGATTTATTTTTGGAAAGGAAACGAAAAATTATGGCTGTTTATCTGGAAATTGTGGATGTATATGCAAGAGAAATACTGGATTCCCGGGGAAATCCAACGGTGGAGACGGAAGTAAAAGTAAAGGACGGAAATCACATTTTTACCGGGCGGGCAAGTGTCCCATCCGGCGCCAGCACTGGGGAACATGAGGCGAAGGAATTGCGGGATACGGATTCGAGACGGTATCATGGAAAAGGTGTGCATCAGGCGGTGGTTAATGTCAACGACCGGATCAAAGCGGTGCTGCTTGGAAAAGATGCAACGAATCAGGTTTTGATCGATCAGATTTTAAACTGTACGGATGGAACGGATAATAAATGCAATCTTGGGGCAAATGCGACGTTGTCTGTTTCTATGGCGTGTGCAAAAGCCTGTGCCAAAGCGCTGAATCTGCCGCTGTTTCGGTATCTTGGCGGTGTGTATGGGATTCGTATGCCGGTCCCGATGATGAATATTTTAAATGGTGGGCGCCACGCGGACAATACCGTTGATTTTCAGGAGTTTATGATCATGCCGGTGGGCGCACGGGACGATGAGGGCAATTTTATTTTCCGGGATGGACTGCGCTGGTGCGTGGAAATTTATCATACGTTAAAATCAATTTTGGAAAAAGATGGTTACACGACGTCTGTGGGGGATGAAGGTGGTTTTGCACCGGATTTGAAAAATGCAGAGGAAGTGTTGGATTATCTGATGCGGGCGGTGAAGGAAGCAGGTTATGAGCCGGGCAGACAGATTGCCTTTGCGTTAGATGTGGCAGCAAGTGAATTGTACAATAAAGATTCCGGACTTTATGATTTCCCGGGAGAAACACGGTTGAAACTGGCAGAGTTGATGGCAAAAGGAAATCAGTGCGAGAGTAATTCTGCGCAGGAAATCCTGCATTCGGATGAACAGAAACTGCCAAAAGCGGAGATGGCAGGCATGCTGGCAGATACGATTTCGCTGTCTGTGCATCGGACAACGGAAGAGATGATCTCTTATTATGAAAAACTGATCAGTAAATATCCGATCGTATCTATTGAGGATGGTTTACAGGAGAATGACTGGGAAGGATGGAGTGAGATGACCAAACGGATCGGCGATCGGGTACAGTTAGTCGGAGATGACTTATTTGTGACAAATCCGAAGCGGTTAAAACAAGGCATTGCACAAAAAGCGGGCAATGCGATTCTGATCAAGGTAAATCAGATCGGTACGTTATCCGAGAGTTTTGAGGCAATCGTGTTGGCAAAACGAAATGGGTATCAGTCGATCGTATCGCATCGCTCTGGCGAGACGGAAGATCCGATGATCGCGGATATTGCTGTAGCGTTAAATTGCGGGCAGATCAAAACTGGTGCACCATGTAGAGGGGAACGGACGGCAAAATATAATGAACTTTTGCGGATTGAGGAAGAAGTCTGCGAGAGATAGAAAAATTTATTGTCATTCACTACTTTTTTATAGAGAATTTATATAAACAGAATTATCAGATGAACTAAAATAAAACTTAGGCAAAACTTACTGCCAGTTTACTTGTCCCGGAAAACAAGATGTGATACACTAATTTCCGACAGTAACAAAAAATCACTGAATGAGGAACGTGAATGGAACAGGAAAAACAAAAGACAGAAGAGGAACTTGCAGCAAAGATCATGGAATACGCCAGAGATGAGCTGATGATCTCCATGCGGTTTCTTGACAGAGCCTTATTTCGGATGCCACTGGTGGCCGCAGACAGTGTCGCTGCTTTTGGCGTGGATGGCGCGACCATGTATTACAATCCGGAATATGTGCTGCATGCATTTAAAAGAGAAAAAAATGCCTGTACCCGGGCATTTTTACATATGATATTACACTGCATTTTCAGTCATCCGTTTCAGTATGAAAAATTGGATCGGGAGTGCTGGGATCTGGCGACAGATCTGGCGGTGGAGCAGTCGATTCTGGATCTGAATCTGAAATGTGTGGAGCTGGAGCGGGATGCGTCCCTGAAACGGACGTTATCGCATTTGGCGCAGAAAGTACCGATTCTGACCGCAGAGAAAATTTACCGCTGGCTGTATGAAAATCCGGAGGAGAGCGCAGAATTTTTCAGGGAAGAACCGCAGTTTATGTGGGATGATCATCTGAAATGGATTCCGTTGAAGGAAAATGAAGCCGGAGAGCGCAGAAACGACAGTATTACGACAGATACGAGAACTGCCATGGTGGGCTGCCATGAGGCGGATACTGGCGAGGAAGGCGAGCAGGAAGATATTGACGAAGCATTGGTGGGACAGCGTCAGGGGGACTGGCAGGATGTGAGCCAGCACGCCAAGACAGATCTGGAAATGTTTTCCCACGAACAGGGATACGGCGCCGGAAGCCTGCTGCTGAACCTGAATGCCGCGTTGCGGGAAAAATACGATTACGGCGAGTTTTTGCGGAAGTTTGCGGTTCTGGGCGAGGAAATGCATGTCAATGATGATGAATTTGACTACATTTACTATACTTATGGATTGCAGATGTACAAAAATATGCCACTGGTGGAGCCGTTGGAATACCGGGAAAATAAGCGAATCCGGGAATTTGTCATTGCCATTGATACGTCTGGTTCCTGTCAGGGCAAGACGGTGGAACGGTTTTTACGGAAAACTTACAATATTTTAAAGAGCAGCGAGAGCTATTTTGAACGGGTCAATATTCATATCATTCAATGCGATGAGAAAATCCAGCGTGATGTGAAAGTGACCACGGACGAAGAATTTGAAAAATATATGGAAGATGTGGAGCTGTGCGGCTTTGGCGGCACGGATTTCCGACCGGTGTTTGAATATGTGGACGGGCTGATCCGAAGACATGAATTTCAGGATCTGAAAGGTCTGATCTATTTTACGGACGGACAGGGAACCTTCCCGGAGCGGATGCCGGATTATCAGACGGCGTTTGTGTTCGTACAGGAAGGCTACAGCATCCCGGAGGTGCCGATCTGGGCGATTCGGTTGGTGTTGGATGCAGATGAGATTTAACAAATTATAGCAAGAATTCTCCTTCCTCTACAGGTGGGAGATGAATTGCA
>ERZ791809.478-NODE-478-length-28246-cov-3.334965_pt1 | contig 28246 bp, 22 predicted proteins | sample MGYA00509946_ERZ791809 | MGnify/ENA primary metagenome ERZ791809 (study PRJEB30046, sample SAMN00791993) | human gut metagenome | study: EMG produced TPA metagenomics assembly of the A metagenome-wide association study of gut microbiota in type 2...
CTATCAGTACGGTTTTGAGAGTGGTGTCAATTACGCAAATGAGAAATATGATACCGGTGTTGAGATCGTAGAGATCCCATCTTACGCAGGCGTTGACGTTACCAATAAAAATGTAGGTGGAAACTATGTTGGAAGCTTTGCAGATGAAGCAACCGGTAAAGTTGTTGGAAAAGCTCTCATCGATGAGGGCTGTGATATTCTGTTCGTAGCTGCAGGCGGTTCTGGAAACGGTGTATTTACTGCTGCTAAAGAAGCTGGCAATGTAAAAGTAGTAGGCTGTGACGTAGACCAGTATGATGATGGTGCTAACGGTTCTGATAACATTATTCTGACTTCTGTACTGAAAGTTATGAGCATGAACGTAGAGAAACAATTAAATGCTATCGCAGACGGAGGTTTCCAGGGAGCAAACGCTCTGTTAGGTGCAGATTCTGATTCTGTTGGTTATGTTACAGAGGAAGGACGTCAAAGCATGTCTGAGGATACCGTGAAGAAGATGGACGAAGCATATGAACTTGTAAAAGATGGAACTATCGTTCCGGCAGCAAACTTTAACGGAATTGAGCCGGAAGATTTCCCAGGATTGAAATAATACGTTCTGTACCAGAAAATGAGGAGGCTTAAATGTCGGAATATATCATTGAAATGAAGCACATCACAAAACGTTTCCCAGGTATCGTGGCAAACGATGATGTGACGCTTCAAATTAAAAAAGGTGAGATCTTCGCACTGCTTGGCGAAAACGGTGCCGGAAAATCAACTTTGATGAGCATGATATTTGGTATGTATGAACCGGATGAAGGTGAGATCTTCATCCGGGGTAAGAAAGAACAGATTCATTCTCCAAGCTACGCAACAAAACTCAATATTGGTATGGTCCATCAGCATTTTAAGCTGGTACAGAATTACACGATTACAGAAAACATTATTCTGGGTTTAAAGAAGAAAGACAAACTGTTTGGAATCCTTCCCTATGTTGATTTAAAAAAAGCAGATCAGGAGATCGAGGCGCTTTCTAAGAAGTACGGTCTGGAAGTCAATCCGATCGATGTGATCGAAAATACAAGTGTATCGACACAGCAGCGTGTCGAGATCCTGAAAATGCTGTACCGGGAAGCTGAAATTCTGATCTTTGATGAGCCGACAGCAGTGCTGACGCCTCAGGAGATTGAATCCCTGCTGACGATCATCCGCAACCTCAGAGATGATGGAAAAACCATCATCCTGATCACCCATAAGCTGGAGGAAATCAAAAAAATTGCAGATAGATGTGCGATTTTAAACAGAGGAAAGCTCATCGATGTTCTAGATGTCGCCACGACCTCTACAAAGCAGATGGCCAATTTGATGGTTGGACGGGAAGTTTCTTTTGAAGTAGAGAAATCAGAGCCTCATTACCGGGAGACTGTGTTAGAGGTAAAGAATCTCACTGTAAAAAATCAGGATCATTTTGAAGTAGTAAAAAATGTATCCTTTTCTGTCCACGGCGGAGAAGTATTTGCCATTGCCGGAGTATCCGGCAATGGTCAAATTGAGATTGCAGATGCGATTGCAGGAGTTGAGAAGGCAGCTTCAGGTAGTATTCTTCTGAATGGAGTCGATATCACCAATTACTCCATCCGCAAACGAACCCTGGAAGGAATCTCTTATATTCCGGAGGATCGGCAGAGCTGCGGCCTGGTCATGGATTTTACCCTGGAGGAAAATCTGGGACTGAAAAACTACTTCCGAGAACCATTTTCCCATAAAGGTGTACTGGATAAAGCAGAATTTTCCCAGTACGGAAATGAACTGATTGACCGGTATGACATCCGGAGCAGTCAGGGAAACAAGACCATTGTCCGCTCCATGAGCGGCGGTAATCAGCAGAAGGCCATCATTGGAAGAGAGATTGAACTTCAGTCTCCTCTGATGATCTTTGTGCAGCCAACCAGAGGTCTGGATATCGGAGCCATCGAAAATATCCATAAGCAGATTATCCGACAGAGAGATGCAGGAAAGGCAATCCTGCTGATTTCGTTAGAGCTGGATGAGATCATGAATTGTGCAGATACCATCGGAGTAATATATAATGGAGAAATCCAGAAAATAGCAGCTGCAAAAACGCTTACATCAAATGAAGTGGGAGAATTTATGATGGGGGTGCACCAAAATGCTGAAAATTAAACACAGATTGAAAAAGATGCTTGTCAGACTCCTGGGAAATGAAAAATACCAGGGTATCACCATTCCCATGTCGGCCATTTTCTTAAGCCTTCTGGCTGGAGCTGTGATCATTCTTTCGCTTGGCAAGAATCCTCTGTCGGCCTATGGTAACCTTCTTCAGGGGGCTGGATTCCTCCCGAAACCGAGTTATGCCGGATATAAGAATATGCTGACCGACTTCACCAGTTATATGAATGCCTGGACTCCGATGCTTTTTGCGTCTCTGGCAGTAGCAGTCGGTATGTGTGCCGGACTCTTTAATATCGGTGTCTCCGGTCAGATGCTTACCTCTGGTTTTATCACAACTCTGGTGATCGGATATAGTTCCCTTCCGGCAGCGGTGGCTAAGCCATGCGTACTGATTGTCGGAGCAGTCGTTGGTGCACTCATCGGTGCACTTATTGGCTGGTTAAAATACAAATTTAATATCAATGAAGTCGTATCTTCGATCATGATAAACTATACGGCCCAGTATGTGATCAGCTTTTTCATCAACACGTACTATATCAATCCGGTTTCCAGGCAGTCCCAGGCCGTCTCGAAAGCATCCCGCCTGACTCTGATGGACACACCCGTCGGAAACTTGAAAATGGATATTCCCTTAGGAATCCTTCTTGCAGTTCTGACTGCAGTCCTGGTGAAGTTCGTGTTAGATCGCACCGTATTTGGCTATGAACTCAAATGCGTGGGACTTGGAAGAAAAGCGGCCATGTATGCAGGTGTCAATGTTGGCAAAAGCATGATCATGGCGATGATGTTCTCCGGTGCATTAGGAGGCCTGGCAGGAGTGACGTACTACCTGGGGTATTTTGGTTCGATTCAGCCCCGCGTCCTTCCAAGCACCGGTTTTGATGCCATCGCAGTGGCACTTCTTGCAGGAAACCATCCCATCGGCATCATATTTTCATCTCTTCTGATCACAGTGATCAGCAAGGGCAGTACCTACATGAATTCAGCATCCGGTCTGGAATCAGAGATCGCATCCGTTATCACCGGATTGATCCTGCTGTTTTCCGCCTGCGGTGTATATATCCGTTACAAAGTGAATCGAATGAAACAAGAGTTAAATGAAGAGACAGAAAGGGGGATCAGCTGATGGAACGAATCCTGATTGATGGTTTATCCTTTGCGATCCCGCTGTTCGTAATGGCAATCGGAGGGATCTACAGCGAAAAGAGCGGCGTGACGAATCTGGCTTTGGAGGGATTGCAGGGAATGGGGGCATTTATAGGCGCCTTTGTGGCCGTTCTGGCTGCAGGCTATTTTGGAAGCAATTCCCAGGTTCCTTATTATCTCGCAATTGTATGTGCCATGGCAGGTGGAATGCTGTATTCGCTCTTATATGGACTGTTATGTATCCGTCTGAAGGCAAATCAGATCATTGGCGGAGTCGTGATCAATATCCTGGCTATGTCACTGACTGCATTTTTTACAAAACTTTTAAACCGCCTTGTGTTCGGTGCAGCTTCGGAAAAATTTGTTCTGGGTGTGTCTGCACGGTTTACAATTCCGCTGCTCTCCGGCATCCCAGTAATTGGAGCCGCATTTAAAGATGTCTATCCATTTGAGATCCTGATCCTTCTGATCGCAGTTGTTGCCTGGTATGTGCTGTATAAAACGCGTTATGGCATGAATCTTCGTGCCTGTGGAGATAATCCTCACGCAGTAGACGCAGCAGGAGAGAATGTTACCCGGATCCGTCTGATTGCAGTCCTTGTATCCGGTGCTCTGTCCGGTCTGGCTGGAATCAGCTTTGCTTATTCCATTTCAGCGAACTTTTCTTCCAACATCTATGTGGGATACGGATATCTGGCGATTGCAGCCATGATATTCGGAAACTGGAAGATCCTTCCTACACTTGGATCCTGCCTGCTGTTTGGTTTTGCCCGATCCGGAGGCTATTATCTTGTCCAGAAGATGCAGATGCCCAGCAGTTACTCGGATCTTGCCATGACGCTGCCTTATATCGTTACAATGCTGCTTTTGATTTTCTTCTCAAAATACAATCGTGCTCCTCGTGCACTTGGAGAGATTTACGACAAAGGAAAGAGGTAGAACATGAATATTCGTTTTTATAATGCCCAGATTCTTCCGATGAATGGAAATATGGATATCATCCACGGAGAGGTATGGGTCGAAGGGAACACTATTACATATGTAGGTCCTCATAAGGAATGCGGCAATGTGTGGGACCGTGAGATCGATGCAGAAAAAAATCTCATCATGCCGGGCTTTAAAAATGCACATACGCACACAGCCATGACGTTTCTTCGATCCTATGCGGATGATATGCCGCTGCAGGACTGGCTGACAAAGCAGATCTTCCCGATGGAAGCAAAATTACAGCCGGATGATATCTACTGGCTCTCCAAACTGGGAATCATGGAATACCTGACCAGCGGTATTACCTCCTGCTTTGATATGTATCTGAATACAGAAATGATGGCTAAAGCATCGGTAGAATGTGGATTCCGGAGTGTACTCGTCAGCGGAATCAATGATTTTTCCTCTTCATTGGAGGAAGTGGAGGCAGATTTTAATACCTACAACCAATATGATGAGCTGATCAGGTATTGTCTGGGATTTCATGCAGAATACACTTGTTCCGAAGAACTCTTAAAAAAGATTGCCGAGCTGTCACAGCGCTACAAGGCTCCTGTATTTGCTCATATGTCAGAAACAGAACGGGAAGTGGCAGAGTGTGTACAGCGCCATGGAACTACACCTGCAGCTTATCTGGATTCCCTGGGCTTATTTGAACATGGGGGCGGTGGATATCATTGCATTTGGTTTACCGATGAGGAAATAGAACTCTTCCGCAGGAAAGGACTGACAGCGGTAACCAATCCTGGATCCAACACAAAACTTGCAAGCGGCATCGCCAACACTACGGCATTTTTGAAACACGGAGTCAATATGGCCATCGGCACAGATGGACCAGCCAGCAACAACTGCCTGGATATGTTCCGGGAAATGTTTTTAGTGACGGGACTGGGAAAACTTCATGATCGGGATGCATCTGCAGTACCAGCAGAAGAAGTTCTGAAAATGGCAGTAACCGGCGGTGCAAAAGCAATGGGACTGACAGACTGCGACTGCCTTGCAGAAGGCAAAAAGGCGGATCTGATTATGATCGATCTGAACCAGCCGAATATGCAACCTATCAACAACCCGATGAAAAACCTGGTATACAGCGGAAGCAAACAGAATGTGAAGATGACCATGATCAACGGCAAGATCCTCTATGAAGACCAGAAATTCTTCATTGGGGTGGAGCCAAAGGAAGTTTACAAAAAGGCAAATGAGATCATAACCCGAATGAGACAATCGTAGGTAAAAGCGTTAAATTCCGTTGACAACACATTCTTTATTTGATACTATTTATCAAGTAAATTCAATATTCCATGAGGGAGTAGTTAGCGCGAAAGTGTGGTTTGTCAACATTCTGATTATAGCAACTGTATAATCTGGCAAATCTTAAATAATGAGACTCATGTATATCGATGGACGACAGTTTTTGTATCATGCATAGCTGTCAGTTGATATACATGAGTTTTTCTTTTGTGCATTGATGCAAAAAAGGGAGGACATCATAATCGACAGTGAGCGGTGAGGGAACATGCATTACATCTAGGAGGAAATGAAAAATGATGCTGTTTTTTAAAGTGTTTTTTACAGAATTTATCGCAGAGATGGGCGATAAAACCCAGCTTATGCTGATTGCTCTCACTTCAAAATATAAGTTGAGAGATATTATACTAGGAACTGCGGCGGCGATTCTTGTTCTGAATGGTCTTGCGGTTCTGGCGGGCGGACTTGTCAGTGAATTTATTCCTGACTGGCTTATTAAGATGATTGCAGCACTTGCATTTCTGTATTTCGCCGCATCGACTCTTGCCGGTGATGATGAAGAAGAAGAGGATGAGGGCGGTAAATCAAAGATTCAGTTTGCACCCTTAGCTGTTTTTTGTACATTTTTTGTGGCAGAACTGGGAGATAAGACTCAGCTTACAGCCATCACGTTCGGAGCCAATGAAGGCATGAAATCAGCCTTTGTTGTATGGATTGGGTGCTCTCTGGGACTTTTTGCAGCGGATATTCTCGGAATGCTGGTTGGATATCTTTTAAAGAGCAAAACTCCCGATGGGCTGCTGAATACACTGGCATTTGTTATTTTTTCCATATTTGGTGCTTTCACACTTCATCAGGGACTGAACATGATGAACGCAAGAGTCTGTCCGATTCCGGTATGGCCGGTATGGATTGATGCGGCTGTTATTTTTACTGCCTTATGTGCCTGGATCTATATAAAAAGAAAGAAGGAAAATAAATGCGATATTTAAAACCACATTATTATGATAAATTTGTCTGTACAGCAGGAGATTGTCCGGATAGCTGCTGTGCCGGATGGCAGATCATGATTGATGAAACCTCTCTGGAGCGATATGGAAATGAAAAGAGCGAGTTCGGAACGCGATTACGCAATTCTATTGACTGGGATGAAGAATGTTTTTACCAGAACAATCGGCGCTGTGCATTTTTAAATGAAGAAAATCTCTGCGATCTTTATAAAGCACTGGGACCAGATTCTCTTTGTGATACCTGCCGGATGTACCCGAGACATACGGAAGAATACGAGGGACTTCGGGAATTGTCTCTTTCCCTGTCCTGTCCGGAGGCGGCTAGAATCATTCTTTCCTGTAAAGAACCGGTCCGTTTTCTGGAAGAAGAGGACGATTTGGAGGACGATTTTGAAGAATTCGATTTTATGATGTTTTCCCAGTTGGAAGATACAAGAGATGTTCTGTTTTCGATTTTACAGGATCGATCCCTTCCTCTGACACTCCGAATGTCGGCATCCGAACAGCTGACAGAACAATATCAGATCCGGGTGGAAGAGCAGAAGGAATATGAAATTGATGAACTTTTGCGAAACTGTGAAGCTCATCATCAGAGAAAAAAACTTCAGGAATTTGTATCAGAAAGTCTTGCTGAAAAAGGCATTGATGCAGCATCTCTCCATCGGTGGGCACGCCAGATAGAAGAATTGCAGGTACTACGCGGTCTGGAACGCCTGCGTCCGGAATGGGATGATGTGCTGGATGGTGCTGAAAAGTGGCTGTATCAGGGAAGTGAGGAAACCTATCATAAAATTTGCGAAGAATTTCATAAGGCATATGGAAGCTTAGGAAGTCACAAAGAAGAATGGGAAAATCTGGGCGAGCAGCTTTTAATGTTTTTTGTCTATACCTATTTTTGCGGGGCTGTCTACGACGATATGGTCTGTTCCAAGATGGAACTGGCATTGTTCTCTGTCCGCTGGATACAGGAATTTCTGATGGTCCGATGGCTGGAAAATGGAAAGAAACTTTCCATGGAGGATGTGGAAGAAATCTCCTGGAGATATGCCCGGGAAGTAGAACATTCCGATGATAACTTAAATGCACTGGAAGACTGGCTTTTTGAGCGGTATGCGCCGGTTTAATCACCGAAAGAAGCATATTGCAAAAATGAATCATACGAACAAAAAAGCTCTATTCTATAAAATTGAGCGTACCGTATCTCCGGACGTCAACGAATAGCATAGAGCTTTTGAGTTAAATTTTGCCACATAATGCTTCTGTCATTTTCATGATAATAAGCAAAAGGTAAGCGTCAGTAAATCAAGAGGTTACCGCATAAGGCGCAGCAGACCGATTACTTTGCCAAGAATCTGTACTTTATCCACAATAATCGGATCCATGGTTGCATTCTCCGGCTGGAGACGATAGTGACCGTTCTCCTTGAAGAAACGCTTAACGGTAGCTGAATCATCGATGAGTGCAACCACGATCTCGCCATTCTCTGCGACACTGGTCTGTTCCACGATAACACGATCTCCGTCATAGATGCCCACATCGATCATACTATTGCCGCGAACCTTCAGCATAAAAGTTTCGCTGTTCGGAAGCAGTTCTGCCGGAATTGGGAAATAGTTCTCCACATTCTCATCAGCCAGAATCGGCGCACCGGCTGCTACAGTACCGATAAGGGGTACATTCACCAGTTCACGGCGGGACAGGTTAAAGGTGTCATCAACGATCTCGATGGCTCTCGGTTTCGTCGGATCCCGGTGAATATATCCGTTCTTCTCAAGCTGTTCCAGATGAGAGTGGACAGAAGAGGTAGACTTAAGCTGTACCTTTTCACAAATTTCACGTACCGTCGGCGGATAACCTTTCTTTAAAATGCATGCTTTAATAAATTCCAAGATCTCTTTCTGTTTATCTGTAATACGTCCCTGTGCCATATAGATTCCTCCTGTCGATGAAGTATATAAAATGTTTTTAATATCGGATATACAGTGATTCTGGCAGGATACAAGTCGAACGCCCACCTGATGGGACCAGCAGCTGAATCACTGAAAGGTTTGGCCTATAGTAAGCCCTTATTATATTATATATAGTAACATATGTTCGGGCAAAATGCAAACTATTGTTCGTCTTTATCAATGTTTTCTTTTTTAAGCTGTTCTCTTGCCTGCTCAAGCAGCACTTCCAGACGGGCATTTTCTTTGTCCGCCTGACGAAGGAGTTCCTGCATTTCCCGTTCTTTTTTGAATAGTGCGCGCTCCATCGTAAGCTCCGCCTGGGCTTTGCATTGCTGAAGACCCATATCAGCATCTGCTTTTTGTTTTGATAATTCCTGGGTAAGCTCTGTGAGTTTCTGCTGTAGTTCTTTATTTTCAGTTTCAAGTGCCAGAATCCGATCGGATGCATGCTGATAGGACTCTGACTTTACCTCCTGTTCCTTCTGAGAGTGAGAGAGAGCAAGTACAGTATCATGAAGCTCCTGTTTGCATTGCAAAAGCTCATTCTTAAGCATTTCTTCTGATTCTTTTGAATGTTCATTTTTCTTCAGCTGATTTTGTGCCTCTTCTAGTTTCTCCTTCAGCATCTGGTTGATCTGTTCCTGGTCAGCAGCACCTTTTCTGAGCGATTCTAGCTGTTCGGTGAGTACCTGTTCCTGCTTGGTCAGCAAAGCGGACTCCGCATCCATTTTTTTCTTTTCTGCTTGAAGTTGTTCCACTTTTTTCTGTAACTCTGTGAGGCGCAGTTCTTTTCTCTGGAGTTCAGAAGAGAACTCCTCCCGTGCTCTGGCTTCTGCATTCTGGTTCAATTCCAAGCTATACAGATATGCGGAGGTAATGGACTTAACCATGGTTTCAAACTCCTCAATCTCGACGCTTCTCCCTGGAATTGAGGATTTGGCTTGATTTAACTCAAACACCTGCATCACATGATCAAAGCCCTGGGCCTGGTTCATTCCTTTTTGTTCGCAAAATGCACGGAAAGCATCCGCTGTATCGGAATCGATTCGAAAGTTTGCCTGTTTAATTTCTCCCATATTCTATATTCTCCAATCTATTTTTTTGTAACTGTTTATGCAACTATTCAGTAGGTCTGCGCATTTACTGCGCTGACCGTACGAAAACATGGGTCAGCAGGCAAAAATCCCATTGCCGTAGGCAATTTTTAATGGATTTTTGCGTGTGACTGTGAAGGTACTGAACAATTACCTGTTTGTTTAATACCCTGACATTCTTGCTGCGAGGTGGTAACTGTTCATACTCATGTAGACAGTTACGCGATATAATACTCTGCTTATCAAACTGATTTCAAAGAAGTGCTTTGCAAAGATCATGCGCCAAGTCTTATAACGTTCGATTTAAACTGAAATTTCAAATTGCGTCATACTTTATTTTATGTATATAGATTATCATGAAACCACAAGAGCGTCAATCTGATTCCGTGATATGTTATATATATGTTATACATGATTATTGTTATACATAGATTATGGTTTCAGTAGTAAAAATAGGAATGAAACTATCAACTATTCGTGAAAGGATGCTTTCGCGAATAGTTTCATCGACTTTTGTGGTCATATTTGCCAGAAATAGCAGCGCAGTTTTGTGCAATATGTATGATTCCCTATAAAAATCTATATACCTAAAGTATTTAGATTTTTATAGGGAGCAGGTGTCTGCTGCTTACGAGCAAAGCCGCGTTTTCTTACGGCACTTTTGAAACCGAAAATACCGCAAGAAAAGGTGGTGGCAACAGAAATTTGCCGTATTTAAATGCGAAGCCACGGCAAAATTTCGTTACTGGGCACGTATGCGTGAACAGTAGCAAGCCACGAACAAATGTTTGTTTTTTCTTTCAAAACCATTGACAAACATTTGTTCGTATCGTATAATGTAGCCATACAGAACAAATGTTCCTGACATTTTTATAATATTCAAATCTCTTCTCATTCTTTAAGAACAGATTTGAATACAAAAAGACGATTCCAACAAAACACGAGAGGAGAAGATTGCAAATGTATACGTTGAAAAAAGGTGTTATGGTTTTAGCTGTTGTTTTCATCATGCTGCTTTCGGGCTTTTTTGGACGGAGTCTGATGTATGTGATGGCTGAGGAAGAAGCAGATACTAGACCGGAAAAGTACTATACCAGTATTCATCTGAAAGATGGAGATACGCTCTGGAGCATTGCTCAGACATATTGTGCAGATTCGGAGGAGTCAGTTGAAGAGTATGTACGGGAGCTGCGCCAGATGAACAGTCTTTCGGATGACCATATTGACGCAGGGCATTACCTGACCATTCGTTATTATAAATAAATCGTTACCGTTCACATACACGTACGCACAACCGATACAGAGACAGAATCAAATTTATAGAATTTTCCATATTCCTGTCCGTAGTCTGTTCATTTAATCTATTTTCTGGTAGAATAAAGTTTAGCAAGCAGTCTATATCTGATTAAATGACAAGCGACAGATGAACAGGAGGAAATAAGGATATGAGCATTGTATATCACGAATCATCGAAGATATTTCATTTATATAACCAGACCATCAGCTATATCATGATGGTTCTTCCAAACGGACATATGGGACAGCTATATTATGGGAAAAAGATTCGTGACAAGGAAGATTTCTCATACCTTCTTGAATTAGCTCCCAGAGACATGGCATCTTATCTCTATGAAAACGATCGCACCTTTTCACTTGGACATATTAAGCTGGAGTACGGTACTTACGGAAGCGGTGATTACCGTCATCCGGCAGTAGAGATTCTCCAGAATGATGGAAGTACCTATTCAGATTTTCAATTTACTGGATATCAGGTTACATCCGGAAAGCCAAAACTGCCAGGACTTCCCGCTACTTATACTGAACAGGCCGGGGAAGCTGAAACTCTTATTATTACGTTAAAAGATACCCATACTAATCTGGAGCTGCATCTTTTATATACAATATTTGTCGAGGGCGGTGTCATTGCCCGAAGTGCTTCTATTTCCAATCAGGGAGACATTTCTGTACAGGTTCAGACCGCGATGAGTCTTTGCCTGGATCTTCCTGACCACAATTATGAGTGGATGCAGTTTTCTGGGGCATGGGCGAGAGAGCGCGCACTCCACACACGCAGGCTTGAGTATGGCATTCAGGCGATTGACAGCACCCGGGGACATTCTTCCCATGAGCAGAATCCGTTCATTATTTTAAAACGCCCTTCGGCTGACGAATTTCAGGGAGAAGCCATTGGCTGCAGCTTGATTTACAGCGGTAATTTTCTGGCTCAGGCAGAAGTGGAGTCACATGGAACCACCCGTCTTATGATAGGAATTAATCCGTTTGGCTTTAGCTGGGAGCTGAACCCTGGTGAAACCTTCCAGACTCCGGAGGCAGTGCTTGTTTACTCCTCTCAGGGACTTAACGACATGAGCCAGACTTTTCACCGGCTGTACCGGCGCCGACTGGCAAGGGGGTACTGGCGCGATCGCGAGCGCCCAATCCTGATCAATAACTGGGAGGCAACTTACTTCAATTTTACCGAAGAAAAACTTCTACAGCTGGCTTCCAGAGCGCAGAAATGCGGCATAGAGCTGTTTGTTTTAGATGACGGCTGGTTTGGTGCCAGAAGCAGCTCAAAAGCCGGACTGGGCGACTGGGAGGCAAATCGTGACCGTCTGCCAAACGGCCTTTCCGGACTGGCACAGAAGATAGAAGCGCTCGGCATGAAGTTTGGTCTCTGGATCGAACCGGAGATGGTAAATGCCGATTCCGATTTATTCCGCACGCATCCTGATTGGATCCTCCAGGTTCCAGGGCGAACGCCTTGTCACGGACGTTACCAGTATGTATTGGATTTTTCCCGGCAGGAGATCCTTGATTACATCTATGAAAAGATTGCATCGATTCTGGAAGGCGCCTCCATTTCCTATATCAAGTGGGATATGAACCGAAGTCTCAGTGATGTATGGAGCAGAGGAGTTTCCGCCAGACAGCAGGGAGAAGTATTTCACCGCTACATTCTGGGTGTTTATCAGATGTATGAGCGGCTGACCACACGCTTTCCGGACATTCTGTTCGAATCGTGCGCCAGCGGCGGAGCGCGTTTTGATGCAGGTATGCTGTATTACGCACCGCAGGGATGGATCAGTGATGATACAGATGCGATTGAACGCCTGCGGATTCAATACGGTACTTCCTATGGTTACCCGATCAGCTCGATGGGATCCCATGTATCTGCTTCTCCGAACCATCAGCTTCATCGCCAGACACCGCTTTGGACACGTGCCAATACCGCGTTCTTCGGAACGTTCGGCTATGAACTGGATCTGGCACAGCTCGGAGAAGATGAGCTATCTGAATTAAAAATTCAGACCGCCTTTATGAAACAGCACCGGTCCCTGATTCAGTATGGTAATTTTTACAGACTTTCCAGTCCGTTTGAAAACAATATCACTGCCTGGATGGCAGTCAGTGAAGACCGCACAGAAGCCCTGGTCGGCTGGTACCGGACACTGAATGTCGCCAATGGTCCGTTTACGCGGCTGTATTTACAGGGACTGGAAGAATCCGATCTTTACAATGTTACGGAATATACAGAAGGACATGAAAGTGCCGTAAGCACCCACTATGGCGACGAACTGATGAATTTAGGACTGATTACCAGTGACGCCTCTTCCGGACAGTATATGGATGGTAGAAGAGAGAGCTGCGACTTTGATTCTCGCCTGTTTTATGTACAAAAGCAGGCTGAATAATAAATAAGATAAATGCATTAAAAGGTGATTCTCCCGAATCTGGTTTTTAAAGAAGAATCCCTGTAACTGTTCAGTAGGTCTGCGCATTTACTGCGCTGACCGTACGAAAACATGGGTCAGCAGGCAAAAATCCCATTGCCGTAGGCAATTTTTAATGGATTTTTGCGCGTGACTGTGAAGGTACTGAACAGTTACGAATCCCTTTTAATTTAAGTCCGGCGTTTCCCCGTATAATCCCGCTTCCGGCGTTCATTTACGATATGATTCAGAATCCCGCCACCGATAATAATAACGGCTGCCATCATCAGCACACGTTTCGCCCCTTCCTGCGGAAGTGTGCTCTTAGACGCAATCGACGTAGTATTGAATTGAAGGGTATATTCGATTTCATGAGGCGTTCCCATCGCCAGTGTATCCGCCCTGACTGTAAGTTCTTTTGTCAGATCCAAAACAGGGATCGTAAAATGAGAATTTGCGTCCTTGGCACTTTCATTCTCGTATTTTCTATTATCTACCACCATGTAATCATAATTGGAACTGCTCCATGTGATGGATATGTATGCCGTTCCATCTGTCACCGTCAGAAGAGCAGGACTTTGGATCGAAGCCTTTCCGCTTCCTCCGGTCATCGTTACCTCGATGGCATATTCACCATCCTCCAGGGAAAGTAGCGTTCCAGTCCCTGCCTGTGCCGTCAACGTCCACCGGCTGCTAAATAAGATACAAATGATTCCCAGAAGAATGAAACCTATTTTTTTCATAGACAGAAAACTCCTTCCCCTGTGTTTATAAATTCTTTTTCTTATACAGAAACCAGGACGCAGCAACCGAAAAACACGCCAGATACAGAAACAGGATCCCAATCGTTGTATAAGAAAATGCCTCATGATTGGCGATGCTGCGAAGCGCCGCACTGGTCTGCGATAACGGCAGATATTCAATCACCTGGCGCAGACCATCCGGCATACTCCGGGCTGAAAAGAATGTATTGCACAGATATGCCATCGGCATAATCACGTAATTCGAAAAGCGCGGCACATCGGCATGGTTTTTGGCATAAAAAGATACCACAACTCCAATTGTGGAAAACACAGATCCGTTTAAAAACATTAGAAGAAACGACCAGCCGTTAAAACAGAGTCCCGTTCCGATCGGCAAAATCAGAAGAATAATCACGGCTCCCGCATATAGTCCCCGGAGACTTCCGCCGATGATCTGTCCCGCGATGAACTGCCACAGCGGGGTAGGAGAGATGATGACCTGGTCAAATGCTTTTTCGTACAATCTCTGGACGTTTAAATTCTGGGCGATAGCATTGAAACTGCCGTTCATGGACGTCAGGGCAACCACTCCCGGAATCAGGAAGTTCAGATACGATTGTCCGTGCGACATGGTCTGGATTCCAAGACCAAACACCAGAATATATAAAAGAGGGGCAATCATGGCAGCCAGCGTGATTTTATAAAAATCCCGCCGGAATTCTACCCATTTTTCCCATAACACAGTAAGAATACCCATTTTTACCGGCATTCCAGCTGCTGCCCGATTGTCTCCAGAAATACATCTTCCAATGTCGTACTGCGAAGCGCTGTTTCCTGTTCTGACGCGGACAAATACTGAATTGCCTCCTCCTTTCCATGAAAATAGTGTGATTTCAGCCCATCTGGTGAAGTCTCATCAACCGCATACCGCCCCAGCGTCTCTATCATATGCCCCGGAGCATCTGTTTCCTCCAGACGTCCACCGCACATAAAGCCGACACGGTCACAAAGTGTTTCTGCTTCCTCCATATAATGCGTTGTCAGAAGAATGGTAAGCTTTTGCTGATTCAGCTTTTTCAGAAGATTCCACATCTGACGGCGGGCAAATGCATCCATCCCTGCAGTCGGTTCATCCAGAAGAAGGATTTCCGGTTCCGTTAAAAGTGCCCGGCAGACCATCAGCTTCCGCTTCATGCCTCCGGAAAGCTTTCGGACGGTTCTCTTCCGATAATCGATCAACCCGCAGAATTCCAGCAATTCTTCTGACCGCTCCCGAATCTTTTTGATCGGCATATAATAAAGACGTCCCTGATATTCCATAATCTCGTTCATCGTCATATCCTGACGCATCGAGTATTCCTGCGTAACGACACTGAGTTTTTGTTTCAGCTGGTTTTTCTGACGGGTCAGCAGCTCTCCGTTGATCCAGATTTCACCCGAAGTCGGAAGCAGGAGAGTGGAGAGCATTCCGATGGTGGTCGTTTTTCCGGCACCATTCGGTCCCAAAAGCCCAAAGAACTCGCCTGTCTCAATTTTCAGGTTCAGATCCTCGACCGCCAGAAAATGATCGTATTTTTTTGTCAGATGCTTTAATTCAATCATAGTTCCCTTCCTTCACGACAATAATCGAATAATAACTTGCCCGATCTGGAATTTCATCGATTTTATGATAAATATGCTCCTCTGGCATACCACAATTTTCGATCATGGTACCTGTCATATGCTTTTCTTTCAGGGTCGCCTTGACAAGCGGCATCTTGGAAGCTGCTTTCATCAGAACCTTGGTACCTGGAAGTTCCAGCGCCGCCTCAATATCATAAGTGGACGGAATAATATGAAGCTGTTCTGAGCGGTCAACAAGACTGTCCTGAAGCTTGGCGCTGACCGCGCAGAAGGACGGAATGCCATTGATGATTTCAGTTGCATAACCATGTGCTTTTACAATTCGATGGATATAAATATAGGTACTGTAAATCGTCGGATCTCCGAGCGTGAGGCAGGCAACATCCTTCCCCTGTTCCAGCTGCTCTATAATCTGATCCGAGGCAGCCTGGTATGCTGCATTTAAAACAGCTTTATCTTTTGTCATCGGAGTAGTGAGGTTTAAGCATTCCTTTTCATCCAGATTTTCCACGATCCCGCTGGCAATTTTATAGGAAACTGCATTTTCCTTTCCATCCGCCGGTACCGCAATCACCGGGCACTTCTGAATCGTGTCAACTGCCAGATACGTCATGAGCCGCGGATCGCCCGGACCTACTCCTACGCCATATAAGGTTCCTTTTATCATAAACATTTCCTTTCTGCGAAAACTGTGAGAAATTTAAGTGTTCAACTTTTAAAATTTTTGTACGATGCCTTTTTTGCTTTTTTTAATAAAGTACGAAATTAGCCTTTTTCATCGAAAAATTTAAAAGTAAAAAATTTTGTACTTTATAGTTAGTGGTTAATAAAAGGCTTAGATACAAGGATTATAGCATAAAGTACAAAAATTTCAAAATGTACTTTATTTCAGAATGTACTTTATTTCGAAACAGAATAAAGTACATTTTCAAATCGCTCCATTTTGGAAATTTCATAAATAGTGGAATAAAGTGGGTTACAAGAATTCCAAAAGCAGTTATCCGCAAAAAGGGTTAATGTCAGTGGAATGTATTTTGGATATGTTCCCCAAAATGGAAAACAAATACAGATGAGCTTACCCGATGGCTTTGACTGTTATCAGTCTACACCATCGGTTTCCTCAAGTCCAGCTAACCCCTGAATAGTAACTGAGAGGTCATTGTATAGTATGAAGTTGTATTCTAGACAGAAGAATTTTTTGGATGTATACAATAGAGTTGGATTTACTAAAAAGCAAAAGCAGGAGGAAATAATACTGTGCGCGATGTACTGCGGGAAGAAAAGAAATTTCTGCTGAATCAGGCAGAAGCTTTAAAACTCCGGAATTATCTGTCAAATGTGGTTCATACCGATTTACATAATGGACCAGATGGTTACCAGGTACGTTCTTTGTACTTTGATTCTTTGTCAAATCGGGATTTTCAGGAAAAAGAAGATGGTCTGGAGTTAAGAAGAAAGTTTCGTTTGCGGGTATATAGTCCTGATGCGGATTTTGCACTGTTTGAAATGAAGCAGAAGCAGGGACCATATCAGCGAAAGCGGTCATTAAGATTATCCAGAAAGGAAGCGCAGGCTCTCATTGAGGGTGATTATTCTGTACTTTTAAACAGTGGCAGTGAGTTTGGACAGGAATGTTATTCAATTATGGAAATGTGGGCATACCGTCCTAAAACAGTTGTAGAATATGACAGATTTGCATTTATCGCGCCAGAAAACTCTATTCGAATAACCTTTGATTCCAGAATACGGGCTAATGAAGTGAATTTTAATGTGTTTGATAGAAATCTGGTGTTAAACAGTGTAATGTCGCCTTTTGCTGTAGTGCTGGAAGTAAAATACAATGGCTTTTTGTTAAGCTATATCAAGCATATGCTTCTGCCCGTTCAGAAAAGCGAGCTTTCCGTGAGCAAATATTGTATGGCAAGACAAATTGGCTGTAACTACAGGTTTTAGGAGGAAAGGAAATGAAAGAGACGATTTATAACCTGCTTGCCCAACAGGGGGATATGACCTGGCAGCAAATTATAATGCATATTCTGGTAAGTGCTGTCATTGGTCTGTTTATTTTTATTTCATATGTGATTTCACATAAGGGAACGATTTACAGCAAAAAATTTGGAGTAACACTGATCGTTCTGACGGTTATGACAGGAACAGTTATGACTGTCATAGGAAACAATATTGCATTGTCGCTTGGTATGGTCGGTGCATTATCTATTGTGCGTTTTCGAACTGCAATAAAAGATTCCAGAGATACTGTATATATTTTCTGGACGATTATTGTGGGAATATGCTGTGGAGTTGGAGATTATCTGGTTGCTGCAGTAGGCAGTTCTGCTATTTTTCTTATTTTTCTTATCATGGGAGCGATTCGCAGTGATAACCGTATGCTTTTGATCATCCGTGCAAAAAGAAGCCGCTGTGAAAATATAGAATCCCAGGTCTTTCGTTATTTTGGGACTGGTGGGTAAAAAATACGACAGAGGAAAATGCTGAGTACATTTATGAATTATCCAGAAAAATACTGGAGAAAGTTCAGAAACAGTATCCGGCTTTAACAGATGATTTCTATAACCTTGGACAAATCGAAAGTGTTAATATTGTAGCTCAAAGCGATGAAATTTATAACTGATATGAAATATAAAATAATAGGATTTATATGCTGCTTTGCGGTTATCCTGATTGCCGTTTTTGCGCCATTGTCTTATAAGGACTACCGAAAAACGGAGAGAATTCATCAGCATGAACAGGAAATTCCCCAGGAACCATGTACGGATCCTGCGGATGGCGGTCTGTGTACATATCTTCCGATTGTCAAAATTGATACAGATGGGATAGAAATCCCGGGAAGACCCATTAAGGATGATGGAAACAACCGCATTTATACACGCGCTACGGATGGGGAAACTACAATTGCTGCTCAGATGGATATAATTGGGAATGACAGCAAAGAGTACCATCATGCAAATGAAACGGCAGATGTATCTTCTGAAATCCGTATACGAATGAGAGGTAATTCCTCAAGAAAGTTTGATAAGCCAAGCTATGCCATCAGACTTGTAGATAAAAAAGGGGAAAACAATCCGCTTTCCATTATGGGAATGGATGCGCACCATGAATGGGTATTATACGGTCCCTGGCTCGATAAAACAGCCATACGAAATTATATGTTTTACAATCTTGCCGGAGAAATGATGTCTTATGCGCCAAATGTAAGATTCTGCGAAGTAATTCTTAATGGTGAATATGAAGGTCTATATGTAATGACTGAAATGATAACCGGCGGAAAAGATGGCGCCAGGCTGGGACTTCGTGTAAATGCCAAGCGCAGCACATTTTCCGGATACCTGCTTCGCCTGGATCATCAGCATGCGGGCGAAGAAGCTTTAAACAGCTTTACAACGTATACCTACAAAACCCCCTTCCTGCTGCAGATAGAATATCCCGGAAACAGGAACAGGGATGCCAGACTGACAGAAGAAATCCGACAGGATTTTTCAAATTTTGAAAAAACTCTGTATTCATATGATTATGACAGGGAAAAACATGGCTACACTTCTATGATAGATGTAGACAGCTTTGTAGATTACTTTATAATCAATGAGCTTTCCAGTAATGCAGATGCCGGAAACTATTCCACTTATATTTATAAGGGAACCGATAATCTGTATCGTATGTGTGTATGGGATTTTAATAATGCCTGCAATAACTATTTCGAGGAGGAACTTCCTTATACAGGATTTTTCCTGAACAACCGATTATGGTTTGAAATGCTTATCAAAGATGAGGATTTTACTGAACGGATCATCCAGCGATATCATTCCTTGCGAAAAGGTCTGTTAAGTGAGGAATCACTTTATCGTTATATCGATGAAACCCTTGATTTTATCGCACCAGCTCTTGCAAGAAACGATGCACGATGGGGAAGTGTGGAACAGCAGGCAAAGGGACTTCTGGTTCCGGTATCGAGAAATCTTGACAGTAGATCTGCCGCTGAAGGACAGTTAAAAGGTTACTTGCGAAACAGAGGAAAATGGCTGGATGAAAACATTGAGACTCTGCGTCAGTATTCAGCATCCTCCCGTGTAAAGCAGTATAATGAGGTTAATGATTAAAATATGAAACGATTTATTATCAGTATATCTGCCATCATTCTGCTTGTATTTATTGGATTTATAGCTGTGTTTTATGGCGGATTTTATGTAGACTCAGGCCGAGACAATCATGTAAACACATTTGTCCGGACTGAGAATAAAGAGATACTTATAAAGGACAAAGATAAGTGGAAACCATTTGAAGTCAGAGGAATTGACATGGGAAGCGGTATTCCAGGTGAATGGTCTACCGATTATGCGATCACCAAAGAAACCTATCTGCGCTGGTTTCAGCTGATCCAGGAAGCAGGAGCAAATACGCTGAGAGTCTATTCTGTCCAGAATCCGTCTTTTTATAATGCGTTCTATGAATACAATTCCCAACATGAGGAGCCGTTATATTTACTTCAGGGAATCTGGGTAAATGATTATATACAGAACTCCCGAGTGGATGCATATGCCGACTCCTTTGCAGGAAAGCTTCTGGATAATTGCCTGGTCACTGTAGATGTGATCCATGGAAAACGACTTATCATCAATAATGATGCAGATACAAGTACAGGACTTTATTTACACGATATCTCGAAATGGCTGCTGGGATATATTATCGGAAATGGATGGGAAGATACAACCGTTGCATATACAGATGAGAAATATCCGGATATGGAACCGTATAAAGGAACCTATCTTACTGCTTCAAAAGATGCCTCTGCCTTTGAATCCCTGCTTGCAGAAACAGGTGACAGGATGCTGTACTATGAATCAACAAGATATGATGAGCAGCGTCTGATCTCCTTTTCCAGTGGAAATGCAACAGATCCTTTTGATTATCCTAAAGAGATTGCAGAATATTTCCGAAAATGTGCCCGGATCGACGCAGAACATATAACTGCAACTGATAAATTTATATCCGGTCAGTTTGTCAGCTACAGTGCATCTCCATATGATCAGGATTACCTTTCCTGTATGGAATACACAACATGGAACAGCTTGTCTGATAAAAAGATTGACTTTAGTGACTGTATCACTCCTGACGGAAAAAGGAATACTTATCGGGCATATTTAAGACTTTTAAACGAACATCATACAATGCCGGTTTTGGCTGTTGAATTTGGTGCAGCCACAGGACGAGGTGAGATTCAGGAGAATCAGGTGACCAGCAGAGGACTTGGATACTATTCTGAAAAAGAACAGGGAAAGATTCTGGTAGATTGTTATGAAGACATTATGGCTGCCGGACTTTCCGGAGGCTGTGTCTACTCCTGGCAGGATGAATGGTTCAAGCATACCTGGAATACCATGTATGCTGTAGATTTAAGCCGTAATATTTACTGGGAAGATGCTCAGACAAATGACCAGCATTTTGGCTTGCTGGCATTTGACTGTGGGGAAAAAGAAAGTGTTTGTTACGTGGACGGGGATACTTCCGAATGGACGGATAAAGATATGGTGATCCAATATGAAGACGGCTCTTTCATCAGCGTGAAGTATGATGCCTCCGATGTTTATTTATATCTCCATAAAAAGGGCTTTGATCTGGAAAATGACACGCTGTATGTTCCGGTTGATACGACCCCTAAAACAGGCAGTACCCGTATGGAAAATTGTACAGCAGAATTTGAAAGACCTACAGATTTTGTACTGATCTTAAATGGAAAAGATAATACTCGTCTGTTGGTTCAGGATCGGTATAATCCCATTCATGCCAATTATGAGGAAGATATTACAGGAGAAGATTCTTATATTGATCCACCGGCTCGGGATAGCGCTGTATTCGAAAATATCTGCATGGTATTACGGGATGTTATTGGTCAGTATCAGGATGCTGCCACACCGTTAAGAACCTTTGAAAGTGGAAAGCTGCATTATGGTAATGGAAATCCATCTGCATCTGATTATGATTCCAGAGCAGATTTTATCTGTAACGGAGATGATGTGGAAATTAGAATCCCATGGCAGCTGCTGAATTTTTCTGATCCGTCCCGAATGCAGATTCATGATGATTATTATGACGGAAATTATGGCATTGAAGCAGTGGGGATCAAAGAGATGTTTATAGGTCTTGGCAGAGAAGGAAATACTATCGAGATGGGACGGCTTAAACTGAAAGGATGGGAAAATACAGTATCTTACCATGAAAGATTAAAAGAAGCATACCAGGTTCTGAAGACATACTGGACAGGAAAGGAACACGAATGATAGCACAATTTGTGATTGTTTTTTATTTTATTGTCTGTGTGGGGATTATTCTGTTTAACTGCTTCACAGAGATAATTTCAAGATATCGTTCCTGTGTTCTGAAAAGGAGGGAACAACGATATTGCGAAGAATACAGACAGTTGTTTTTAGATAATATAACGGAAAATAAAAAGCAGGAAAAAAGGCTGGTTAAAGAGCTTCAGTCAACCAGTAGACTTCTGACGTTCAGTGAAGCATTATATAAAATTGAAAACAGTATGCCGGAACAATTCCAGCAGGGAATAGCATCTGTAAGTCGGCTGATGGAAGAACTGATACCGGTTTATAAAAGAAAATCGGATACGGAAAAGGCCTGCTTGGCTTATGTATTTGCCATATTTCATATGACGAAATTCCAGGCCAAGGAAATTGTTTTCCCATTTCTTTTTGAACTGCTTGGAAATAAAAGTCTCTATTGCAGAGAGAATGCTTTGCGGGCGTTATACAGTTCAGAAGATATACACGCAGTTATGCAGGCATTGGAATTCCTGAATGCAAATGAGCAGCTGCTTCCGCATAAAAAAATACTTGCAGATGGACTTCTTTCCTTCGATAAAAAAGAAGAACTGATACCACTCCTTTGGAAAAAATTGAGTGAATTTCATCCAAGGATGCAGGTAAACCTGTTGGATTATATTCGATATGCATCGTCAAACTGGAAGGATGAAATGCTGTCTATGTTGGAAACAAGCCAGGATATGGAAATTCAGATCGCATGTGTCCGCTATTTTGGCAGATATCAGGATGAAAGAAGTGTTTCTTTTTTGCTTCATCACGCCAAAGAAGAAAAGGAAGGGGTCTGGGAATTGCAGAATGCCTGTATTTCCTCTCTTGCTATGTATCCCGGACCGCAGACACTGGAAATTTTGAAAAAAGAGATTTACAGTAAAAACTGGTATGTCCGTCATAATGCTGCAAAAAGCCTTGCAGTTCTGAATACAGATAGGGACGCATTAGCTGATATTTTACAGGGAAATGACCGCTATGCAAAAGAAATGTTAGAGTACCAGTTAGATGCAGCAAAAGCACAAAGGAGGGCGGGTTTATGACCGATGCATTTCGTTTTTTTCTGGAATGTGTCAATCTGTTTTTTATTATATATCTGATTGGATATTCCAGCTTTTTGTTTTTGTCGGTTGTAGCAGGAGCAATTGAACTGTACAAATCATACCGCCTTGAACAGCTGCACAATAAACTGTGGCAAAGCTATTACATACCGGTTTCCATTCTTGTTCCGGCTTATAACGAGGAGATCACGGTGAAGGACACAGTTACTTCACTTCTCAACCTGGATTATAAACTATATGAAATTATAGTGATAGATGATGGTTCTAAAGACAAAACATCTCAGGTCCTGATTGATGCATTTCATATGGAGCGAGTGGCGCGCCCGATCCGTCATCTAATCCAATGTCAGCCCGAGGAAGATGTTTATGAATGCCCGAACCAGAAAGTACCCATTACTTTGATCCGCAAGAAGAACGGCGGAAAAGCAGACAGCCTAAATGCCGGAATCAATGCAGCCAGGTATCCTTGGTTTATCTGCATGGATGCGGACTCTATTTTACAGCATGATTCGCTGGAGAAAATCATTCGTCCGGTTCTGGAGGACGAAAATGTAATAGCCGTTGGTGGAAGTGTCCGTCCAGCCAATGGTGTTGTCATAAAAAAAGGTCATGTGATAAAATATAGGCTACCTAGAAATATAATAGCAAGAATGCAATCCCTGGAATATGACCGTTCTTTTCTGGCAGCACGTATCCTGTTGGATAAAATCAATGCAAACATGATCATATCCGGAGCTTTTGGATTATTTGAGAAAAAAACAGTGATTGCCGTAGGCGGATATGACAGCAGTACAATGGGCGAGGATATGGAACTGGTAGTCAGACTTCATGAATTCAGCCGCATGAATCGTAAGCCATATAAGATTGATTTTGCACAGGATGCCATCTGCTGGTCGCAAACACCGGAAAAATTAAGTGAATTGGGCAAGCAGCGGAAAAGATGGCAGAGAGGATTGTTCCAGTGTATGTGGGGACACCGTAAAATGCTGGCAAACCCACGGTACGGAGCTGTAGGACTTTTATCCTATATTTATTTTCTGTTTTACGAATTATTGTCACCATTTATTGAATTTTTTGGTATACTTACAATGGTTTTATCTGTGATGATGGATATGCTGAATGTGAAATTTATGCTGGTATTTCTTGCCTGCTATGCCCTGTATGGTATTTTACTCACATTAACTGCATATTTTTCAAGAATCTATACCATTGACCAGAGGCTTTCTTTTCGAGAACTGATCCTTGCTATTACTGCTTGTTTTTTTGAAACAACTTTTCTCCGCTTTTATCTGGCATTTGTCCGTGTGACTGCATTTGTGGGATACAAGAAGAACAAACTGAACTGGGGTAAACTGGAAAGAAAGAAAATGAACGGAATATAATTTTATTACTATGTCAATTTAGATTGATCGAAACGGCGGGAGGAAGTCTTGATTTAGCTGCGGGAAAAATAAGATTTGAGACTATATTACAATGGGTTATCAGTCATCAGAAGTAATGATTTTGGGAGAGATACCTTTACGGCATCTCTCTTTTTGTTTCATAGGAAATTGCGTCCTATGTCACATTATTTAAATAATCCATGTTACCGAGTGCTCTGGAAATGCCCTAAAAGTAAAAAATAATGCGGATGCAGTAGGAGCATTTAATATCCTGCGTAAATATCTTTCCGTATCCGGAAAACAGAAAGAACTGTCCGTAACCGGACTAAAGAATCCAGAAATAATAAAAGTAGCTGTATAGCCGAAAGGTAAGCAGTAGTGGTGTCATGGACGCACCCTGAAAAAAGGCGGTATCCCGCCAGATTTCAGATGCTCTGGTAACTTAGTTACCGAGTAGTTCACACGCAGCGGATTTATAACCGGCTGGATGGTATGATTTTTAGCGCCCTTTCTAAAATCGGAAAAGCAAGTGGTGCACTGGAAAAGCCACCGAAGCATAAACTATCAGTAAGTAAGCTTCAGGGTGGCTTTTTCTTTGCATACATTTCCAAAGCCTTTGACACCTGGAGAGGAACGGTCCTGTCTGGAACGCATGAAAGAGGGAGACCATGAGGCACGCAATACTCTGATAGAGCGAAATTTACGGCTGGTGGCGCATGTGACCAGAAAATATCAGGGTACAGATTATGAAATGGAAGATCTCCTGTCGATCGGCACCATCGGGCTCATTAAAGCGGTCAATACGTTTCATCCGGAGCGGGGATCGCGGTTGGCGACGTATGCGGCGAAATGTATCGAGAATGAGATTCTGATGACCTTCCGTGCTGGTAAAAAATATGCAAAGGATATCTCGTTATATGACCCGATCGGGGTAGATAAAGATGGAGAAACCGTCAGCCGGATGGATGTGCTGGAGGCAGAAGGAAAAGAAGTTCTGGAAACCATTATTTTAAAGCAGGAAATTGAACAGCTTTACCGCGCCTATGAAGCGTGTTTAAAAGAAACAGAGAAAATCGTCTTACGCAGCCGGTACGGGCTGTTTGGCGGAAAGGAACAGACGCAGCGGGAGATTGCCGACGGACTTGGAATCTCGCGTTCTTATGTATAGCGCCGCCACTAATGTAAACAATGCCCGGAGGGCCGAAAGGCTCCCCGGGCATCAGTGTTTAGATTATTTAGTTAAGCGGCCACTCATCAAGTTATTGTTGGGAGCAAGGATTTATTACGCACCTACTTGACTAATCCAGTCTCTAATATTTGTACCAATTCGTTCAATGTCCTTTTTGCTCAACTGTCCGCTATGCATAATTACATTTCTTGACCGTTCAAGAGTTTGGATTATTTGTCTGGCCCAATCAATTGAAATAATATGTACTTCAAAAAGCTCGAAGTTTTGCTGCATAATTGAAACGAGGTCACCAAATTCTATGTAATTAATCATTGAGTCTCCACGTTGAGTGTGCCACTTGATTTTCTCCTCTTCACGCTTGCGGGAGTCTGCAAATTTGCGTATTTTTTCAGAAACACATTCTTCCCACCAATTTTCGCCTTTGTGCTCAATTAAGATTTTCGAAATAAATTTTCGAACCATATTTTCAAACGCTGCAATCGCTGTATATACTGTTGCCATCTCTTTTGCGTTTTGGACGCATTCATCGTCCAATAAATCTAGAGACAAGCAGTTAATATATTCTTGAGCCAGAGCTTCGGATGTAGAATGTTTGCTGACGGTTCCAGAATGGCTTAGCGCAACTTTAGTTAATTCTCCACGCAACACGAAAGAATAAAGTTTGTCATCGTTCATATCGTTGCCTCACAGTAGGTGTTTCTTTAAGCTTTGAAAAATTGCATCATATACAGCCATATTGGTTGTTTCAGGTAAATGGATTTGAATGTTGTAATGTAAATTCATATCAGAAATCAGCTTGTTTTGTGTTGGGAGCGGCGCTTCTCGCACAGGATTTTCAACATGTGAAATAACTTCTTGAGATTCTTCACTTTGAATTACGGGCTGCTTATTCCAATCTGCTAATGTGCATAAAGCTTTAAATGTTGAGGCCATATTGCCCAAAACAGTATCGCTTTTTTGACCTTGGGTGAGCGTCTTAAGTTTATTCTTTACCTCGTCACTACTCAAGTTTTGAGCGTCTTTTCGTAGGCTGAATAAATCCTCATATGCTTCTTCAATAGCGACAGCTAAAATATGTGCAGTTTGTGTCTGATCTATAAACTCATAGTATCTTGCTGTAGGCTGACCTGTATCATCAATCAGGCCAAGTGCTTTAAATAAGCCAACATACAATCTGTCGTTGCTGCTTTTAAAGCCCAAATCTTCCAAGAACTTATTGGTGAATCGTTCAGGAGCTTTTGCACTTACTACAGAATTAATTATGCTGGAAAGATTCTTAGTTGTGATTAGGTATGCATTTGTTAAAGACATGTTTTTCCTCCTGATAGTATTATTTCTGCTGGCCGATAGCTTAGTATTTTTGTTGTTTTAGAAAAATGATCAATGTAATAGAAAAGCTAATACAATTAGTGGTTACTATATTCACGGTATTAATTAGGATTCTCACATTAAATCATCTTTAGAGACTACCTCAGAATTGTTCCGGGCAAAGAAGTCTTCAATGTGCATATTGCGATATCGAATTAATGGCGAAGGTCGTATCATTTCTTGTAATGCATCCAATATAATTTCTTTGACCTGTTGTTTTAGATGTTTGAAACTTTCCCAGTCATTCTCATAATCTGAAATCGCATCAACTGGTATGCGAGTTTCAAAGAATGTTCCATCTTCTTTTATGAAAAAGGAACGAGATGGTATTCCACGATATGGAACTGTACCTAATTCTCGAGCATCCAGTATTTTAACGATGCCGTTTTCCGTTCATGGGCAGTATGCGACTAAGTGAGTTCAGTCCTAAGGTAATTGCAGCATTGTATGGAAAATTGCAGGCTGATCCGAAAATCACTCCCTCGGTGTTGACGAACATTCATAAGCTGCTGCACAGTGCATTTGAACAGGCGGTATTATTGGAGTATGCTCTCAGGAACCCATTCCAGAAAGCAAATGTTCCGAAAGCCTTTCCAAGTGAAATTCCGATGCTGAACACTGATGAAATCAAGATGTTGGTCCAAAACTGCGATAATCCTATGTTGTCCATTGCGGTACATCTGGCTTTTGCCGGTTCTCTGCGGAAGGGTGAAATTCTGGCGCTGACCTGGGATGATGTGGATTTCCAGAAAGGTACGATTTCTGTCAGCAAGACATTAAAACGTGTCCGCAGGGATGCAGTGGATGTGTTAAACGGTAAGGATATTCTCTATCAATTCCCGGCTGTCTTTAATGAGGGGCGGACGGTCACAGTGTTGAAACGCCCCAAAACAAAATCCAGTATCCGAACCGTATATCTTCCTGATTATGTTCTGGATGTTTTGCAGGAGTGGAGAGAAACATTGAAGCCAGTCAAGAGAAACCAGCCGAATCTGATTCTTCGATATTCCAATGGCAGACCACTTTCGGAGGAAACATTACCCCGTTTGCTGGAAAAGCAATTGCTGCAGCTTAGGCTTCCGATCGTATCCTTTCACAGTTTGCGGCATAGTAGCATTAGTTACAAGCTGGTGCTAACTGGTGGTAACATCAAAGCAGTACAGGGTGATTCCGGTCATGCACAGGCGGAGATGATTACTGAGAGATATGGTCACATCATT
>ERZ791809.494-NODE-494-length-27748-cov-3.505940_pt1 | contig 27748 bp, 18 predicted proteins | sample MGYA00509946_ERZ791809 | MGnify/ENA primary metagenome ERZ791809 (study PRJEB30046, sample SAMN00791993) | human gut metagenome | study: EMG produced TPA metagenomics assembly of the A metagenome-wide association study of gut microbiota in type 2...
CGGCTTCAGATTTCTTTTTACGACGAACGCTTGGTTTCTCGTAATGCTCTCTTTTACGAATCTCCTGCTGGATACCAGCCTTAGCACAGTTTCTTTTGAATCTGCGTAAAGCGCTGTCCAGACTCTCGTTATCTTTAACGATTACATTTGACATAGCTCACACCTAACCTCCCTCCAGTTGTGTAATAAGTGCATATTAATACAACTGTATGGGTATTTTTTTAGCACTAAAAAGATTATATCATAAAAAAATGATACGTCAACAACATTTTACATTTTTTTATGATTTTTTTATTTTACTTGCTCTGCTACTACTTCTGCCGCTTTTTCAAGGGCTGCTGCAATACCAGACGGATTCTTTCCGCCAGCCTGTGCCATGTTCGGACGGCCACCGCCGCCGCCGCCGACAAGACCTGCGATTGCTTTGATTAAGTTTCCAGCATGTGCACCCTTCTTCATCGCACCGTCAGTTACAGAAGCCATCAGGCTTACCTTGCCATCCAGAGTAGATGCAATCAGAACAACGCCGTCGCCCAGCTTCTCTTTCAGCTGATCGCCCAGATTACGCAGACCGTTCATGTCTACATCCTTAACCTCAACTGCCAGCAGCTTCACGCCGTTTACATCCTGTACCTGGTTCATAACATCGCCCAGAGAGTCGTTCGCCAGCTTACTTTTTAACTTCTCGTTCTCTGCGTGCAGAGTCTTGATCTCCTCTAACATGGACTCAATCTTGCTGCTCAGTGCCGCCGGAGTGGTCTTTGCCAGTTTCGCCGCCTCATGCAGCTCATTCTCTACCTCTTTGTAGTGGTTCATCAAACCGGTGGAGGTCAGCGCCTCGATACGGCGGACGCCTGCTGCAATACCAGCCTCAGAGAGAATCTTGAAGGATGCAATTGTGCCTGTGTTGGATACGTGTGTACCGCCGCAAAGCTCGGTGGAGAAATCTCCCATCTTGACAACACGGACTTTCTCGCCGTACTTCTCGCCAAACAGTGCCATCGCGCCCGTCTTCTTTGCCTCATCCAAGGACATAACATCGGTTACAACCGGCAGGGATGCTGCAATCTCATCATTTACAATCTTTTCAACCTTCTCTATCTCCTCTGGAGTCATCGCAGAGAAATGAGTAAAGTCGAAACGCAGACGGTCACGGGTTACCAGGGAACCAGCCTGCTCTACATGGCTACCAAGTACGGTACGCAGCGCTTTATGAAGCAGATGGGTTGCGGAATGGTTGCGGGAAGTCAGTTCACGGTTTTCCTTGTCAACCGACATGGTTACTTTTTCTCCCACCTCGAACATACCCTTTACTACAACACCGACATGACCGATCTTGCCACCCTGTAAATGAATGGTATCTTTTACTTCAAACACAGAGCCGTCCGGAGCGGTAATCTGACCGAAGTCACCCTCCTGACCACCCATGGTTCCGTAGAACGGGGTTTCCTTGGTAATAATTGTACCAGTCTGACCGTCAGTCAGTGCCTCTACAATCTCATCCTCGGTCGTCAGAACGGAAATCTCGGATTCCGCTGTCAGACGATCATAGCCGATAAACTCAGTTGTAATAGCCGGATCGATGGACTGGTATACCGTAACATCCGCGCCCATATAGTTAGTCGTCTTTCTCGCCGCTCTCGCCTGTTCTTTCTGGCGTTTCATCGCTGCGTTGAAGCCGTCCTCATCGATACCGAGGCTCTTCTCCTCGAGAATCTCACGGGTTAAATCGATCGGGAATCCATACGTATCGTAGAGCTTGAATGCGTTGTCGCCGGACAGCACTTTTTCGCCCTTCTTGTTCATATCTTCTTCCATATCAGCAAGGATCGCAAGACCCTGATCAATGGTCCTGTTGAACTTATCCTCTTCCTCCGAAAGAACCTTGAAAATCATCGCGCTCTTCTCTTCCAGTTCCGGATAACCATCCTTGGAAAGGTCGATAACGGTGCGGGACAGAGCTGCTAAGAACTCACCCTCGATGCCAAGTTTTTTGCCATGGCGTGCTGCACGGCGCAGAAGGCGGCGCAGAACATATCCGCGTCCCTCGTTGGATGGCATAATGCCATCGGAAATCATGAAGGTGCAGGACTTGATATGATCCGCTACAATACGCAGAGAAATATCGGTCTCATGATCTTTCTGATATTCGGTATGTGCCAGCTCGCAGACACGGTCTAACAGAGCTTTGTTGGTATCAACCGTAAACAGGGAATCTACATCCTGTACGATCACTGCCAGACGCTCCAGACCCATTCCGGTATCAATGTTCTTGTGCTCCAGTTCGGTGTAGTTGCCATGACCGTCGTTGTTAAACTGGGAGAATACATTGTTCCATACCTCCATGTAACGGTCACACTCGCAGCCTACCGTACATCCCGGTTTGCCGCAGCCGTATTTCTCACCGCGGTCATAGTAAATCTCAGAACACGGACCGCACGGACCAGCGCCATGCTCCCAGAAGTTATCCTCTCTGCCAAAGCGGAAAATACGCTCTGCCGGAATACCCATCTCTTTGTTCCAGATATCAAATGCCTCGTCATCGCTCTCGAACACAGACGGATAGAGGCGATCCGGATCAAGTCCGACAACCTCGGTTAAAAATTCCCAGGACCAGTGAATCGCTTCCTCTTTGAAATAATCACCGAAGGAGAAGTTGCCAAGCATCTCAAAAAAGGTACCATGACGGGCAGTCTTACCGATATTCTCGATATCGCCGGTACGAATACATTTCTGACAGGTACATACTCTTGTTCTCGGCGGAATCTCCTGACCCGTAAAATATGGCTTTAACGGAGCCATACCAGAGTTGATAAGCAGAAGGCTGTTATCATTATGCGGAACCAGAGAGAAACTCTTCATTGCCAGATGTCCCTTGCTCTCAAAAAAGTCTAAGAACATCTTTCTAAGTTCGTTCACACCGTATTTTTTCACGTTGCTTCCTCCTATAGTTACTTCTATTTAAGTAAAATTTTCCTCATTCTTTATATCCTATCATAGGAATTTACATTTCGCAAGAGGTTTATCGGTACAAAAAGTGTGCAAAAATGGGACCCTTACCGCAATTCTATATGCCGCAAAAGTCCCATTTTCTAATTTTTCACTACTCTGCCGGAAGATACGATTCATACAAATCCAAAAGCTCATACGCCCGATCCCGCGTCGAATTTGCCAGCGACGCCGTGTACTCGACATTTTCCATCGTGCCGCCCTTGTAGCGCTCCGCCGCCTGTTTCGCCGCCGTATCACGTTCCCGGATCCATCTGCGTTCCAGACCACGCAGCGTGTCTGTCTCCTCGTCTGGAAGCACCGCCATGATTGCCTGATAAATCTGATTTAATTCGGCATCCCAGAGCCGGTACTCATACGCGACCGCCTCCCGCATCGCGTCGGTCGTATTCGCACTTCCCGAATTTTCCAGGTTTTGAATCGTATTCTCGATCTCGCCCAGCCGGTTCCGGTAATCTTCCGCTGTCCGGTCCGAGCCTGCACCTGTCCCGGAGGACGCGCCTCGCGCAGGAGATACAATTCCATTTTCAACCGGGGACACAATCGCCCCTGTATTCACAGAATGATCCGACTCATCGCCCGCGCTCTGCTTCTCTGCCGCCTTAGCAGCCGCCCGATTATCTGCACGTTTTTCCTTTTGTTCACCTAAAGACTGGACAGAAACATCTCCTTCCGCCTGCATACAGGCTCTATCTTCTATCCCCACGCTTTCCGCATGCGCCATTTTTTTAGAAGATGGCTCCGGCGCATCCTCCGCCAGACCATTTTCCGCTGCTTCCGCCGCAAATGGTTCCGCCTCATACATCGCCTCCGGTCCGACCGTCAGGCTTCTCTCACTTCCCGCCTGCTCCCGGATATAACGCCGCGTTGCCGCCGTCGTCACAATCCCCAGCACCAGAATCAGACCGAGGGCAGCGATCATTCCTTTATTTTTCAAATTACTCTCAACCGCCTTTGCTATTCCTGTTCACTTGATAATTTTAAAATAGCACATTTAAGACGGTTTGAAAATAGATGATCGAAAGATGTAAACATATCGTAAGGGTTGTTATAGTAACTGCTCACAGGTAGGAATTTTCTGAACTGAAAATTCCGTACAATACAGTTCCGGATGCAGATTTTGCCGATTTGGAATGCGAAGCATCGGCAAAATCCTGTTACTGGGCACACATGTGTGAGCAGTAACGAGCTATACCCCCGGATCCACCATCAGCTCGTCCCCATCCGCCGCCGAAGTAGCCAAAAAGTCACATCTCTCATTCTCCGGATGCCCATTATGCCCCTTCACCCAGAAAAACGAAATCTGATGGGGTTCCTTGGCAGCGAGCAGGCGCTTCCATAGATCTACATTCTTAACCTCCTCATTTTTGCCGCGTTTCCAGCCCTTTTTGATCCAACCCTCGATCCAGTGCTGGTTAAAAGCGTTGACGAGATACTGGGAATCTGAATAGAGTTCGATCTCGCAGGGGCGGTTGAGCGCCTCGAGACCGGCGATAGCTGCCATCAGCTCCATACGGTTGTTCGTAGTTCGTTTGTAGCCGCCGGAAATCTCTTTCGTGTGCAGTTTTCCTGCCGGATCTACATAGTGAATGACGGTTCCAAATCCGCCCGGACCATCTGGATTGCCGCGGGCGGCGCCGTCTGTGTATATAGTTACTTTCAAGTCAGAAATCTCCTTTATGTCTATTATTGAAGCTTAGCGGTCCCACTTATCGCAGAGCGAGTTGATCTGGTCGGCAAAACGTGCCAAATCTTTGTTCGCCCCGCCCTCGTTATGCATAACAACACGGCGCAGGCGGTCGCAGGCTGCCAGCAGGCGGGCAAATACACCAGCCGCTTTCTTCGTTGCTTCGTTCACTGCCGGTTTCTGAATCGGAATACCCTTCGTAACAGTCACGAAGCATCCCTCTTTCAGGTCGTAGGAACTGCCGGAGAACGGAGCCATCGCATTGATGCCGTAAGTCTCCTTGACCGTCTCTGCAAATGCATCGCACACTGTGTCATCGCCGTGTACCACGAAGACCTGGGACGGTTTTTCCATAAAACTGCCAACCCACTCCAAAAGCCCGGTCTCGTCCGCATGGCCGCTGATGCCCTCGATCTTCTCGATCCGTGCTTTGACCTCGATCGACTCACCGAACAGCTTCACTTCCTCGCGTCCCTCAATAATGCTGCGTCCCAGTGTGCCGACTGCCTGATAGCCAGCAAACAAAATCGTACACTCCGGTCTCCAGAGGTTGTGTTTCAGATGATGGCGGATACGGCCCGCATCACACATGCCGGCTGCCGAGATGATAACCTTCGGTTCCTCGTTGAAGTTGATTGCAACGGAATCGCTGCTGGTGATCGAGAGATGCAGACCCGGGAAAGAAATCGGATTGATGCCCTTTTTTACCAGCTCCTTCGTCTCTTCATTGTAGCAATCCATCATATTGTCCTTGAACACGCCGGTCGCTTCCACCGCCATCGGGCTGTCTAAGTAAACCGGAAATACGCCGTGCCCGGTTACAAGGTTCTTCTCCTTGATAATACGGATGTAATTCAACACTTCCTGCGTTCTGCCGACCGCAAATGCCGGGATCACGACATTGCCGCCCTTATCCAGCGTCTCCTGAATCACGCGGGCAAATTCTTCCACGTGATCGCCTGTATTCTTGTGGAACCGACCGCCGTAAGTGCTCTCCATGACAACATAATCCGCCTGACGGATGTACTGCGGGCTGCGGATGAGCGGCTTGTTTTTGTTACCGATATCACCTGAAAATACAATCTTCTTGGAACAATCGTCTTCCTTCATCCAGATCTCGATCGAAGCCGAACCAAGCAGATGTCCCACATCGACAAACCGAATCTCCAGATTGTCATTCAGACGGATAATCTCATTGTAATTGCAGGGGACAAAGTGATGCAGTACCCCTTCTGCATCGTTCATCGTGTAAATCGGTGTCACCTCCGGTTTTCCGGCACGCATGGCTTTCCGGTTTTTCCACTCCGCTTCTGACTCCTGGATATGGGCGCAATCTTTCAGCATGATATCACACAGATCGCAGGTCGCGCGCGTCGCCATAATCTGTCCGCGGAATCCCCTCGCATAGATAAGCGGAAGCAATCCCACATGATCGATATGGGCGTGCGTCACCAGCACATAGTCCACATCCGAATACGGAATCGGAAGTTCTGCATTTTCATACTTATTGATCCCCTGTTCCATACCGCAGTCAATCAGAATATTCAGCCCGCATGCCTCCAGAAAATGACAGCTGCCTGTAACCTCATGATCCGCACCGATAAATGTAAGCCTCATAAAATCAGCCCCCTGTTCTGTCGTTTATGTTTCCGCATACCCCTTGCGGAAAGTGTTTTTGCTATTAGCCTCATTATAACTGATTTCTGACAATTTTGCAATTTCCCCGATAAAGTTTCGATAAAATTTTCATAAAATCACCTTATCTGTCCCACATTCCCATTCCAGACAACGCACCATTTTCCCAACAAGAGCCAGACCTATTCTATTATATAATAATACAGATCATCCCCCCATTGCTGTCATTGATGATTTTCTGCAGCGTATCCTGCAGCTTCACCTGGCAGTCCTCAGTGAGCTGGGAGATCTTCGCCTGAATCCCGTCATCGACGATCTGGGCGATTGATTTTCCAAAAATATTGGTTTCCCAGATGCCTTCCTCACCTTTTCCAGCATTCTCCCGGATGTATCGGATCAAATCCTCTGCCTGCTGTTCATTTCCCACAATCGGTGCGATCTCAGTCTCAATCTGCGCCTTGATGAGATTGATGGACGGCGCCTGCGCTTTCATTTTGACTCCATATTTATTGCCGTGGCGCACCACCTGTGGCTCATCGAGGATGATCTCCCCGCGTTCCGGCGTGACAACCCCATAGCCCTTCTTGCGCGCCTGCGTGAGCGCCACGGATGCCTTTTCATACTCGCTCTGCATCGACGCCAACCGCTTCAAGGTCTGCATCAGCTGGTACTCGCCCTCGATCGGCATTCCCACATACTCGCTGAGGATCTGATAATAATGTCCGTCGTCCAGCTCGACCACCGCCTGAACGCTGCCATCATCCATTTTCATTGATACAATCCGGATCCGGCGGATCGCTTCCCCGGTTTCCTCCGGCAGCGCCAACGCCACATCGCGCATATGTACCGTCCGATCCATCATCCCCCGGACTGCCTGTATGACCTCCGATTTAAGCCAATGGCTGTTTGGCAGAATCTCCAGCCATTTCGGAATCGAAAAATCGATCTCCGTGACCGGAAATTCCAGAAGCACCTGCCCCAGAATCTCCCGGATATCCTCGGCGCGCAGCTGCTCACAGTTGACTGGGAGCACCTGCACCTCATATTTTTCGGTCATCCGGGCTGCCAGCGCCCGCGTCTCCTCCGAATATGGTTTCTGCGAGTTTAAAAGCACCAGAAACGGCTTTCCCAGTTTTTTCAGTTCCTGCACGGTCTTCTCTTCCGCCGGAACATAATTCTCCCGTTTCAACTCCCCGAAACTGCCGTCCGCCGTAACCACAAGCCCGATCGTCGAATGATCCGTGATGACCTTGCGCGTTCCCAGCTCGGCTGCCGCTGTAAATGGGATCTCCTCCTCATACCACGGCGTCCGCACCATGCGTTCTTTCTCGTTTTCAATATGACCGGCAGCGCCCTCCACCATGAAACCGACGCAGTCGATCAGGCGGACCCGCACCTCCACACCGTCCCCAAGCGAGAGCTTTGCCGCCTCTTTAGGGATAAATTTCGGTTCCGTTGTCATGATCGTTTTCCCCGCCGAAGACTGGGGAAGTTCATCCCGGGCGCGCTCGCGGGCATGGACATCTTCCAGCCCCGGAAGGACGAGAAGTTCCATAAAGCGCTTAATAAAGGTCGATTTCCCTGTCCGAACCGGACCAACCACTCCAATATAGATCTCGCCGCCGGTTCGCGCCTGGATATCGCTGTATACATTAAAATGATCCATAAAAATACCCCCTTGGTCTGCTGATACAATGTATTCAGACCATAAGGGGGTTATGAATATTCCCATTTGGAAAGCTCCGGCTCACAGAACATTTTTATTCGCTCAGATAAGCCTTCTTCACTCTCTCATTATTCATCAGTTCTTTCGCATCACCGCTCAGAACGATATTGCCCGTCTCAAGCACATATGCTTTATTGGAAATGGAGAGCGCTTTTTTCGCATTCTGCTCGACCAGAAGAACGGTCACTCCGTCCTTGTTGATTTCCTGGATAATATCGAAAATCTCATTAACATAGAGTGGGGACAGACCCATCGACGGCTCGTCGAGAACGATCAGGCGCGGGTGGCTCATGAGGGCGCGTCCCATCGCAAGCATCTGCTGCTCGCCGCCGGACAAAGTTCCGGCAAGCTGGTTCTTGCGCTCTTTCAGACGCGGGAAACGCTTGTAAATCATTTCGATCGTATCTTCAATTTCCTTCTTGTCATTTCTCGTATACGCACCCATTTTCAGGTTCTGGAGAACCGTCAAGGAGGCGAACACACGGCGCCCCTCCGGCACGTGGGCGATTCCCATTGATACCAGCTTATAGCCCGGTACATGGGTAATATCCGTTCCCTCAAATGTGATATTGCCTGCCTTGGACGGCAGCAGACCCGTGATCGTGTGAAGCGTCGTCGTCTTTCCGGCTCCGTTGGCACCGATCAGCGCTACCACATCGCCCTGTTCTACCTCAAAGGAAATTCCCTTGAGTGCCTGTATCACACCATAATATACCTGTAAATCTTTTACTTCCAGCATTGACATACGAAACTTCCCCCTATTCTCCCAGATATGCTTTGATAACTTCTGGATTGCTGAGTACTTCGCTGGTCGGTCCCTCTGCCAGCATATGACCGAAGTTTAAGACCGTCAGGCGCTCGCAGATACCGGAGACCAGCTTCATATCATGCTCAATGAGAAGTACGGTCATATCAAAATGATCGCGCACGAAACGGATCGTCTTCATCAGCTCTGCCGTCTCATTCGGGTTCATGCCGGCTGCCGGCTCGTCAAGAAGCAGAAGCTTCGGCTCGGTCGCCAGCGCTCTGGCGATCTCCAGCTTTCTCTGCTTGCCGTATGGGAGGTTCGATGCCTTATAATCAAACTCTTTGTCGAGGTCAAACACCTTCAAAAGCTCCATTGCGCGCTCATCCATCTCTTTCTCAACCTTGTAATAGGACGGAAGACGCAGAATGCCGCTCAGCGTAGAATATTTATGATGGTTGTGAAGACCAACCTTTACATTGTCAAGCACGCTCAGCTCCTTGAACAGACGGATATTCTGGAAGGTTCTCGCGATGCCTGCCTGATTGATCTGGATTGCCTTGTGACCGGTGATGTCCTTTCCATCCAGCAGAATCCGTCCGCTATCCGGCTTGTATACACCCGTCAAAAGGTTGAAAATAGTCGTTTTACCAGCGCCGTTCGGTCCGATTAGACCGTAGAGCTGTCCTTTTTCTATCGTGATGCTGAAATCATCGACCGCTTTCAGCCCGCCAAAAGAAATACTTAAATTTTTTACATCCAGCATTGCCATGATTTACGCCTCCCCTTCTGTCTTCTTTTTCCGGAATGATGAAAAGATGCGCTCGCGGACCTCGATCGCCTTCGGGCTGGAGGTCAAAAGCATCATTGCAATCAAGACGATCGCGTAAATCAGCATACGGTAATTATTGAGGCTTCGAAGCATCTCAGGAAGCAGGGTTAAGATAACCGCCGCGATCATGGAACCACGGATATTTCCGATGCCGCCCAGAACCACAAATACAAGAATCATAATGGACATATTATAACCGAAGCTTTTCGGGGTCGCTGCCAGCGTTGCCAGGTTGTGTGCGTACAGCACGCCTGCCACACCGGCTAAGGAAGCAGAGATGGTAAATGCCATCAGTTTGTATTTCGTGATATTGATACCTACGGACTCTGCCGCAATACGGTTATCGCGGATCGCCATGATCGCACGACCCGTCCGGGAATTGATGATATTCAATACAATAAACAGGGTCAGAAGCACCAGGACAATGCCGATCGTAAAGGTCGCCGTCTTCGGTGTACCTGTGATACCCTGCGCCCCCTTAATGATCACCTGACCGTCCGCTGCCAGCTTTAAGGAAGCTACATCTTTCATGGAAACATGGATGCCGTTTCCGTCGATACCGACGTACAGAACATTGATAATATTTTTAACGATCTCACCGAATGCCAGCGTTACAATCGCCAGATAGTCGCCTTTCAGACGCAGAACCGGAATACCAATGAGGATACCAAATACCGCCGCTACCGCCGCACCGACAAAGAGCGCCAGAATGAAGCGTACCTGGTTGCTTGCGATCACATTTTTCATGGCATGATTAAAAAATGCACCTGAAAACGCGCCCGCACACATGAATCCGGCATGACCCAGGCTCAGCTCGCCGAGGATACCAACCGTAAGGTTTAAGGAAACCGCCAAAATCGTATAGGTACAAAGTGGAACCAGAATACCCTTTAAAAGACTGTTTACATGGCCGCCTGCCATCATAATCTGAATCAGAATGTAACAGCCGATTACAATCGCATATGTGATCGCATTCTGAATCCGAATTTTATTTTTATATGCGTTCATTTTAAACACCTGCACTTTCTCTTGCTTATTGCAGTTCATGCACCATCTTGTTTTCACACGGCACTTTCCGTTTCAAAAGTCCCCGGCATGAACCATCGTATAATTTTCTCTATTATACTTTCTCCGTCATCTTCTTGCCGAGAATACCGGTTGGGCGGACCAGAAGCACGATAATCAGGACAGAGAATACGATCGCGTCAGAAAGCTGGGAGGAAATATACGCCTTGGCAAGGTTTTCAATGATACCAAGCAGGATACCGCCGATAAATGCGCCCGGAATCGAACCGATACCGCCAAATACTGCTGCCACGAATGCCTTGATACCCGGCATGGAACCGGTGTACGGAGACAGGGACGGGTACGCCGAGCAGAGCAGCACGCCTGCTACTGCCGCCAGGGCGGAACCAATCGCAAAGGTTACGGAGATCGTGCGGTTTACATTGATACCCATCAAGGTTGCCGCACCGCGATCCTCAGAAACCGCCAGCATCGCCTGCCCCATTTTCGTCTTGTTGATAAATGTCATCAGGGCAGCCATAATCACGATACAGCTTAAAATCGTCACGATCGTGACACTGGAGATCGAAAGCTTGCCGCCAGCCAGCTTTAATGCCGGTACAGTAATAACTGATGTAAACTGTCTCGCATTGGAACCAAAAATCAGAAGCGCCACGTTCTGGAGCAGATAACTGACACCGATCGCGGTGATCAGAACTGCCAGCGGGGACGCGTCACGCAACGGTCTGTATGCAACCCGCTCGATGGTAACGCCCAGCACTGTACACACAACCACCGAAGCCAGAATACCCACAACCGGAGAACCGCCCATCGTTGTGACAATCGTAAACACTGTGAAACCGCCTACCATGATGATATCGCCGTGTGCGAAGTTCAGCATACGCGCGATGCCATAAACCATGGTGTAGCCCAGTGCAATGATCGCATAGACACTTCCCAGACTGATGCCATTGATTAAATAAGAAAGAAAACTCATATGTATACACCTACCTCTTTGTTTCTACGTTTTCGCATTTCCCTGTACACGCATTTCGCTGCACATGTTTACCTGTGACCGAATTTAGCAGAACAAACATGACCGTCTCGCAGTCCGCAGAAAGCAAACACCCAGTCGCCGTCGCAGGCAAGCATGTGCAGTGAACCGTTTTAAAAAGAAAGCTGTTACTAAATGCCCGGCAGCCATCTGTGCCGCCGGACATCCAGTAACAGTCCCATCAGAGCTACATACATATAGCCGCAACGGTTCTGCAGTTTTTAAATTTTTAATTACTGCATCATCTCATATTTGCCGTCTTTGATCTCTACAGCTTTCGGCGCTTTCTGCGGCTCGCCTTCTGCCGTCCAGTGCATCTCTGTACCGGTCAGACCATCGATCTGGATCTCAGTCATAGCTGTTTTCAGTGCATCGCAGATATCGGAAGTGCTCATATCCGGTGTGATCTCTGCCTTCTCTGCAGCTGCCTTAATTGCATATACGCCGTCGTAAGCATCTGCTGCGAACTGAAGCGGGTCGATGCCGTAAGCATCACGGTAAGCAGTTACGAAGTCCTGGCTGGACTCCTCGTCTACGGAGAACGGAGTCAGAAGCATCAGACCTTCTGCTAAGGACTCATCAAAGCCATCAACGCTCAGGATACCGTCCATACCATCACAGCCGAAGAACTGCGGGTGGAAATCTTTATCGTTTGCCTGTTTCAGGATAACAGATGCCTCCTGATAGTAGATCGGCAGGAATACCAGATCAGCGCCAGACTCTTTTGCTTTGTCAAGCTGTACGGAGAAATCGGTATTGTTATCAGATGTAAATGCCTCGCTGGCTACTACCTCCAGACCCTGATTCGGAGCCTCTGCTACGAAGGACTCGCGGATACCATCGGAATATTCGCTTGAGCTGTCGTAGATGATAGCGATCTTGGTTGCCAGTTTGTGCTCGCCGATGTACTGAGCGGATGCACGTCCCTGATCCGGGTCAGAATAGCATACGCGGAATGCGTTGTCGCTGGAAATACTCTCAACAGCAGATCCGGACGGAGTCAGCTGGAACAGGTTATCTGCTGCTGTCTCTGCTACAACTGCGATACACGGCTTGGAAGTAACAGTACCAAGAAGCATCTGCATGTTCCAGTCTTTTAAGGTATTGTATGCGTTGATCGCCTTCTCCGGATCATTCTCATCATCCTGGAAGTTGAACGCTACCTGGTAACCATTGATACCGCCAGCCTCGTTGATCTCATTAATTGCCAGCTCAGTACCATTCTTTACAGCCTCGCCGTAAGCGCCAGCCGCACCGGTGATCGGTCCGATACCGCCAATTTTAAATACTTCGCCGTCAGCTCCCTCTGCGCCCTGTGCGTCTTCTGCTGCTGATTCAGAAGTGCCCGCATTTCCAGAGCCACCGCAAGCGGTCATAGACATCGCCATCATGGCTGCAAGTCCAAGACTAACTACTCTTTTTTTCATAATATTCTCCTCCAATTCTATGCTGCAATGGAATACAGCAACTATTTGAATGAGGCAATTATAAATTTTACCCCTCTAATTGTCAATACAAAAACCACCTAAAAAAGAGGGAATTTAGCGGATTTTCAACTTTTTGCGCTAAATTCTCTCTTTTCCAGATCTCGTAGTTATATTAAGTATTCTTACAGGTTATAGCAAACACTTTTATAAGCTTTTGTCCACCTGACGTGGACACCTGCATTTTCCAGAAAAACATAGTAGATCTCATTGCTATTTTCCCGAATTTAATCACTCAAATTCAGAAAAACGGCTACCGCCTGAATTATCCTTCCCACGGAAGATCGCTCGATTCGATCCGCGGATCGCGCATCATCAGATCCGCCAGCGCCTCTTTCGGAGATTTTCCGTCAAACAGCACCTGATTGACCTGGGAAACGATCGGCATATCGCAGCCGTATTTCTGTGCCAGCAGAAGACCGGCTTTCGCAGAATAAACGCCCTCGACAACCATCTGCACTTCCTTCATCGCCTCATCCATCGTGTATCCCTTTCCAATCAGGATACCCGCCCGGCGGTTGCGGCTGTGCATGCTCGCACAGGTTACGATCAAATCACCGATACCGGACAGTCCGTAGAAGGTCTGCTGTTTTCCGCCCATTACGATACCCAGACGGGAAATCTCCGCAATTCCGCGGGTGATCAGCGCCGCCTTTGTGTTATCGCCGCATCCCAACCCATCCGCGGTACCGGCTGCCAGCGCAATGACATTTTTAAGAGCCGCGCCAATTTCCACGCCCAGCATATCCGGGCTGGTGTAAACACGGAACACCGGGCTCATAAACACACTCTGCATGAACTCGGCAGTCTTTTTGCGGTGCGCCGCTGCCACACAGGTAGTCGGAAGTCCCCGGCTCACCTCCTCGGCATGGCTCGGTCCGGAAAGGACGGCTACCTCCGCCAGCGGAAGTTCCTCCTCGATGACCTGTGACATCGTCATAAGACTCTGCTCCTCGATTCCTTTCGCCACATCCACAACGATCTGACCGTAACGCAGGTATTCCTTCATCTTCGCCGCCGTACTGCGGACATAGACGGACGGAACCGCCATAATCAGCATATCCTTCTCCGCCATCGCGGTGCGCAGATCCGCTGTCATCTGGATCGGATCCGGAAGTACAACCTCCGGCAGATTTTTGTGCCGTCTGGTGCGGCTCATTTCCTGGATCTCTGTATCAAATGCCGACCAGATTGTCACATCGTGTCCATTATTGTTCAGAAGCACCGCCAGGGCTGTGCCCCAGGTTCCGGCTCCGATAATTCCTACTGCTGCCATCCTGATACCTCCCGACCTGCTTTTCTCTCTTCTTCTCTCTACAGGTCAATGTTTTTTGGAATTTTTTATACATTCCCGTTACTTATGACGTTACTGTTCACGCATACGTGCCCAGTAACGGAATTTGCCGTGGCTCGCATTTCAATACGGCAAATTCCTGCTGCCACCACGTTTTCTTACGGCACTTTCGGTTCCAAAAGTGCCTACCTGTGAACAATTACCTTATGGCAACTATGTAAAGTGTTGTTAAACTTCTCTCATGATTTCTTCGCGCCCAGTTTGTTTTCTGTGCCGGACAACAGACGCCCAATATTGCTCCGATGGCGCCAGATCGCCATGCACATCAGGATCGCGCCCAGTGCATAGAACTGGATGCGGTTCGGCGTGCTTACCCGGTAGGAACCCATGCTCTCAAAGATCACAAGCTCTGCAAAAAAGGTGATCGACACAAGAATCGAACCAAGCGATACATAGCGGGTCAGGAACACCGTCACGGAGAAAATCACGAAACAGGTCAGCGTAATCCGCAGATCCATCGCAGTCATAATGCCCGCCATGCAGGCAATTCCCTTGCCGCCCTTGAATTTCAGGTAAAACGGAAAATTGTGGCCGAGTGTAACTCCCAGTCCCGCATACAGTGCAAGGAGATCCACCTCCTCATTTCCCTTGAACAACAGGCGGCAGACTGCCATCGCAAGCACCGCCTTGAAAAAATCCCCTAAAAATACGATCGCGCCCGCTTTCTTTCCCATCACACGCAGGACGTTCGTAGAACCGGCATTTCCGCTGCCGTACTGGCGGATATCCATATGATTCACCCTTCCATACAGATAGCCGGACTGGATCAGACCAAAGATATAGCCGATCACAATACAGATGAGACGTTCCATTATTGATCCTTCCCCTTTCTCTCGCGGATCAGGAATTTTAAGGAAGTTCCCTTGAATCCGAATGCGTCACGGATCTTGTTCTCGAGATACCGTGTATATGAGAAATGCATCAGTTCCTTATCATTGACAAACACAACGAATGTCGGCGGTTTGACCGCTACCTGTGTCATATAGTAGAGCTTTAAACGCTTGCCCTTGTCAGACGGCGGCTGCTGCAGTGCCACTGCCTCTGCCAGGATCTCATTGAGAACGCCGGTTGCAATACGCAGTGTCTGATTTTCGCGCACCATGTCGATCATCTCAAACAGCTTATTCATACGCTGTCCGGTCAGTGCGGATACGAACACGAACTCCGCATACGGAATAAAGGACAGAACGGTCTTAATCTTATTGGTGTACTCATAAATAGTCTTATCGGTCTTATCGATCGCATCCCATTTATTTACCACGATGATAATACCTTTTCCACGCTCATGTGCGATACCGGCAATCTTTGCATCCTGCTCGGTTACTCCCTCTTTCGCGTCGATGACCATCAGAACCACATCAGCTCTCTCAACCGCCGTTACGGTACGGATGATGCTGTAGCGCTCCAGCTCCTCCTTGATCTTGCTCTTGCGGCGCAGACCTGCCGTATCGATAAAGACATACTCGGTACCGTTGCGGACAATCTCTGTATCGACTGCATCGCGGGTCGTACCGGCGATATCCGATACGATGACGCGGTTCTCGCCCAGAAGCTTATTTATAATAGAAGATTTACCTACGTTTGGTTTTCCGACAATCGCCACTCTCGGACGGTCATCCTCTTCCTCGTCACCGCTTCCCTCCGGGAAATGTGCCACGACTTCATCCAGCAGATCGCCCAGTCCCAGACGGGAGGCTGCCGAGATCGCTACCGGATCACCGATACCGAGGTTGTAGAACTCATAGACATCATTGCCAAATTTCGCCGGATTGTCTACTTTATTGACCGCCAGAACAACCGGTTTTCTCGATTTACGCAGCATATCCGCCACCTTAGAATCCGAATCGGTCATGCCCTGACGCACATCTACGATAAACAGGATCACATCCGCCGTCGCGATTGCGATCTCCGCCTGCTCACGCATCTGGGACAGGATAATATCCTTCGTATCCGGCTCGATACCGCCAGTATCGATCAGGGTAAAAGCATGGTCTAACCAGGTACAGTCCGCGTAAATACGGTCACGCGTTACACCTGGAGTATCTTTTACAATCGAAATCATATCGCCCGCAAGGACGTTGAAAAGGGTGGATTTTCCCACGTTTGGACGTCCAACGACCGCCACCACCGGTTTCTTTTTCATATTTATGCCTCCATTTATTTTCATGCTCCGCAGCTGGTTTGTAAATCCACAGCTGCTATTTTTATTGTCCAGTTACTTGTTTCATTCATTGTGATGCATTTCACATCCAGACACTTTCTTTCTGTGTGTCCGAAAGCACGTTTTCCACTGTATTTCCAGCCATCACGTTTCTTTCTCATCCTCCAGATCTGAGTCTTCCTCTTCAAAACAAACGACTTCGTCTGGGGCAGCCTAATCCAGGTCTTCCGGCTCATATGCGTACACCTGTACGCCATCCAGATCTTCTTCCTGCCAGTTATCATCCATCTGAGCGGCAAATTCCTCCGGATCCGGCTCATACTCGCCATGCCTGGAGCTTTCCTCCTTCACAGGAGCCAGAATTGCTTCCACAAAATCACGTCCGCTTGATTTTACAATATCTGCCGGAACTTGTAAAGCATTTTGTACATCCGTGCGGGTCAGATCATCCAGAAATGTCTCCTCGCCGCTTCGGAACATGGCGCTTGGAAGCAGCAGGCGGCTGCCAAGCGGCTGTTCCTTTAACTGTGCAATCAAATCCTTTGCCGTGATCAGCCCCGCCACCGTGATCCGCTCACCAAAGAAGTCATTGCGGATCGCATATACATGTACCTTTTTCCCCGGGAACTGGCGGCACACGCGCTCTACATACTGCTCAATATACGGAGCAGCCAGCCGTCCCGTTGCAATCGAAATCTCCTCCGGGCACACCTCGCCAGCCTCTCCCGGATGCAGCTGCTCCAGCGCCTCGGCTATCTCCTCCTCCATCAGGCGAATCATGCCGACCCCATTTTCCAGCTGGATATAGCCATCATAGCGATCCGCTTCCGGAAGCGGGCGCCCGGCGCCCATGTAAAACTCATCGCTGGCGTGAATGAAGTGAATACCGTGTTCCGCATAGATCTTCTTCTGCCATTTCTCTATCAAATCAATGGTATCGCCCAACTGCTCCGGTGTAAACGGCTCAAGCGGATACAGACCATCGCGGTACTTCGAGAGACCGACCGGCACGACCGAAACACTCTGCATCGCCGGAATGTATTTCGTCAGATCACGGATCGAACGGTCTAACTCCGCCCCGTCATTGACGCCCCGGCATAAAACGATCTGACCATTCATCGGGATATCCGCCTCATACAGGCGGTCGATTTTCTGAAGCGCCTCACCGGCAAAGCGGTTATGAAGCATCTTGCAGCGCAGCTCCGGATTTGTCGTCTGCACTGAAATATTGATCGGCGCCAGCTTAAACCGGATAATCCGCTCAATATCCTTATCCTTCATATTCGTCAGCGTGATATAGTTGCCCTGCAGGAACGAAAGTCTGGAATCATCGTCCTTAAAATACAGTGTCTCACGCATGCCCGGCGGCATCTGGTCGATGAAACAGAAGATGCACTTATTCCTGCAGGAACGATAATCGCTCATCAGACCATTTTCAAAGGTAATCCCCAGATCCTGATACTCATTTACGATATCCAGTTCCCACTCCTCGCCGTTCTTCTTGCGGACCAGCAGCGTGATCTCCTCACTGTTTATCTTATATTCATAATCAAAAATATCCTCTATCTCATCTCCATCGATCGTCAGAAGGACGTCCCCCGGCTCCAGCTCCATTTCCTCCGCAATTGAGCCCGGATCGACCGATTTTATCAGATGACCTTTTTTCATTTATAAAATCCTCATTTCAAATATTTTTAAACCCTAATAATCCAGTATTATATTAACAGTAATCAGCTTTTTTGTAAAGTTGTGCTTCCGATTCGCAGATGTGGATTTTTGGGGAAGCACGCCAAATATTTGATTTTTTTTGTAATTTTCTCATTTGCTATTGACGTTTCTTATCGTAAAATGGTATAAAATAGTTGTATTATGTCCTGCAAATGGCAGACAAACTTGTACGCTCTGCCCGCATGCATCGAAGGACCTACACTGTTTGGAGGTATAATCATGTCGAATGACTACGTGTTTAATGACACGCTTCCGGTTGCGCCGCTTAAAATTGCCGCACTGGAGAGCTGCCGGGATCTGGCTGAGAAAGTCAACTCCCACATTATCAATTTCCGCCGCAACGATATTGAAGTCCTGAAAAAACGTCAGGAAAATTTACAGTACCGCGGCTATGATGCTGATTCCTACATGCTTGACTGCGCGTGCCCGCGTTTCGGAAGCGGTGAAGCAAAAGGCATCGTCAATGAGTCTGTCCGTGGTACCGATATTTACGCCATGGTCGATGTAACCAACTACAGCCTGACCTACAAAATGAGCGGATTTACCAATCATATGTCCCCGGACGACCATTATCAGGATTTAAAACGTATCATCGGCGCATCCATTGCTACCGCACATCGTGTCAATGTTATCATGCCGTTCTTATATGAAGGACGCCAGCACAAGCGCAGCGGTCGTGAATCCCTTGACTGCGCGATGATGCTCGAAGAACTGATTCAGATGGGCGTAAGCAACATCATTACCTTCGATGCACATGACCCGCGTGTACAGAACTCCATTCCGTTAAGCGGTTTTGATAATTTCATGCCGACCTACCAGTTTATCAAGGCATTACTGAACCATGACAAAACCTTAAAGATCGACAAGGACAACCTGATGGTTATCAGCCCGGACGAGGGCGCTATGTCCCGCGCCGTATATCTGGCAAACAACCTGGGTGTTGACATGGGTATGTTCTACAAACGCCGCGATTACTCCCGTGTTGTCAATGGACGTAACCCGATCGTTGCCCATGAGTTCTTAGGTTCTTCCGTTGAAGGAAAGACCGTTCTCATCATCGATGACATGATCTCCTCCGGCGAGAGCATGCTGGACACCTGCCGCGCCCTCAAAGAGCGCAAGGCAAAACGCGTCGTTGTATGCGCTACCTTCGGTCTGTTCACCAACGGACTTGAGAAATTCGACGAATTTTTCGCAAAAGGTTACCTCGACTGCGTCGTAACCACCAACTTAAACTACCACACACCGGAACTTCTTAAACGTGACTGGTATGTAGAAGCTGATATGAGCAAGTTTATCGCTGCAATCATCAACTCCCTGAACCATAACGTATCTCTGGAGAACGCACTGACACCGACTGCGAAGATCCAGAAGCTGATTAAGCGATATAACGAAGGGAAAATGTAATGAGAATTGACGGCTGATAAACGGCTGGAAATTTCAAAAAACTCCTGCATACACAGATGAATCTTCATTCTGTGTATGCAGGAGTTTTTTCTAACTAATCTACTCAAACCGCGATTTGCAATTCAATCCATCCCCATCACAAATTCACCTTCTCCCAACCTCTCTCCAAATACCCATTCATCTTCCGTTTCAGCTCCTGATTCTCCTCCGCCTCCAACAGCGGATCTTTATCCATTAATTTCTTCACTTCATCCGAAACTGCCTTCAATATATCTGCATCTGCAAATATATCCGCTAAATGGAATTCGAGATCGCCGCTCTGGCGGACGCCGAAGAGGTCTCCGGGACCGCGCAGTTTTAAGTCTTCGGAGGCGATGTAGAAGCCGTCATTTGACTTATTGAGAATATCCAGCCGCTTTCCGGCGTCTTCCTCGCCGGAGGCGTTGACCATGATGCAGTAGGACTGATCTTTTCCTCGACCGACGCGCCCGCGGAGCTGATGGAGCTGCGCCAGACCGAAACGCTCGGCATTTTCGATCATCATAACGGTGGCATTCGGGACATTGATTCCGACCTCGATGACCGTGGTGGATACCAGCACATGAATCTCATTTGCCGCAAATGCTTCCATGATCGCATTTTTTTCTTTTCCCTTCATCTTTCCGTGCAGATATTCCACCCGGATCGACGGGGACAGGGCGTGGCGCAGCTCTTCGGTATAATCGATGACGTTCTCTGCCTCCAGCATCTCGCTCGGCTCGACCATCGGGCAGATGACGTATGCCTGACGGCCGGCACGGACTTCATTTTCGATGAAACGGTAGGCATTCGGGCGAAATTCACGGTTCACGACACAGTTCTTGATCGGCTGCCGGTTTGCCGGAAGTTCATCGATGATGGAAATATCAAGATCCCCATATAAAATAATCGCCAGCGTCCGCGGGATCGGCGTCGCACTCATGACAAGCACATGCGGCTCGCCGCCTTTTTTGCTCAGCATTTCCCGCTGTGCCACTCCAAAACGGTGCTGTTCATCCGTGATTACCAATGCCAGATTGTCGTACACCACTTTTTCCTGAATCAGCGCGTGGGTTCCAATCACGATATCTGCCTCATGATTTTCAATCGACTCTCTGGCAAGCCTTTTTTCCTTCGCTGTCATCGAACCGGTCAGAAGCACCGGACGATATGTGATTCCCAGCGACGCAAACAATTCGGTCATCGACTCGTAATGCTGGCGCGCCAGTACCTCTGTCGGCACCATCAGCGCCCCCTGATATCCATTTGCCGCCGCCTGCAGCAACGCTAGAATCGCCACAATCGTCTTACCCGAACCAACGTCGCCCTGAATCAATCGGGTCATGATATGCCCGCCGGACAAATCGGCGTACACCTCCCGGATTACCTTTTTCTGTGCCCGGGTCAGAGCATATGGGAGGCGCTCTTCCACCGACGCCATTTCCCCAGAAAACGTAAATGGATATGCGCTCTTTTTATCTTCTTTTTTGTCTTTGAGCAGGCGCACTGACATCAGGAACATGAAAAATTCATCAAACACAAGACGTTTCCGGGAAAACATCAGTTCTTCCCGCTTTGCCGGAAAATGGATGTGCTCCAGCGCATAGTTGATTTCCGCCAATCCGTACTTTTCCCGCAGACCAGCCGGCAGATATTCCCGTTCCATCTGGCGCATCGTGAGGGCTTCCGTGACTGCCTTTGCGATCGTCTTATTGCCAAGTCCCTTCGTCTGTCCGTAAACCGGCTGCATGGATGACACAACCTTTGCATACTGTTCCGGGCGGTAGATCTCCGGCTGCTCCATCGTAAGTCTTCCCCGTTTTTTTACCACACGACCACGGAAAACGAAGCGTTCCCCCGCCTTGAGTGTTCCGCGCAGATAGGGCATATTGTACCACGCCAGCGCCAGTGTACCTCCGCTGTCCCGCAGTCCCGCCGTTGTGACCTGCAGGCGCGCTCCATACCGCACCACATCCGCCGTCTTAGCCAGAATTCCGACGACTGCTGCGATCGTATCTTCCTTCAGTTCCGCGATCGGCTGCGGCTCTTTAAATTCATCATAAGCACGCGGATAATAATGGAGCAGTTCGTCCACCGTTCCCACGCCTATTTTTTGAAATAGCTTTGCCGTCTTTTCACCGATGCCCTTGACAGCGGTTATATTCTGCTGTTCCATTTATCTCCTCCTGCTTTTCAGAATATTCTCCGGAAAATCAGCCACACGGACAGTTACCGGGCAAAAAATCCGGGAATACATTGGAATGAAAGAGAGGCAGGACGCAGGGATCTCTCCCCTGACCTGCCTCATTTCATACTTATGAATTATTTTGTCTCAGCCGTCAAATGTTTTAACTGCGCCATCACATGGAAAATTCATTTTCTCAGCCAATGGTGTAGCTTCATTTAACGCATTTCAATCACTTTAAGCGACCTAAATCTACTCTACCGAAATCATATAATAGTAAATCGGCTGTCCGCCGTTCTGACACTCAAACTCGCAAGATGTAAATTCCTTGCGTGCTTTCTCGCAGAAGTTTTCCGCGTCTTCTTCCGTGACATCCTCACCATAATAGATCGTCACAAGCTCAGACTCATCATCTACCATCTTGCGGAGTGTTTCCATCGCTGTCTCTTCGATGTCTTTTCCGACCGCCAGCATACCGCTGTCGCCGATTCCCATGATATCGCCCTCTGCGATCTCCATACCATCGATCGATGTATTACGGACTGCGTAGGTAATCTGACCGGTCTTAACGCGGCTCATCTCCTCGGTCATCTGTTCCATATTTTCTTCCGCCGTCAGATCCGGGGCAAAATTGATCAGCGCCGTGATACCCTGTGGAACCGTCTTGGACGGAACTACATATACCTTGGTATCTTCTGACAGGCTCTTTGCCTGCTCTGCCGCCAGAATAATATTTTTATTGTTCGGCAGAATGTAAACTGTCTCGGCATGGACTTTTTCGATTGCTTCCAGCATATCCTCCGTACTCGGATTCATCGTTTGTCCGCCCTCGATGATATAGTCAGCGCCGATACCCTTGAAAATCTCAGAAAGACCTTCTCCGACCGATACGGCGATAAATCCATATTTCTTGCGTGGTTCTTCCTTCTTCTCTTTGGCTTCTTCTTCTGCCTTCTGCTGTGCCGCCAGACGTTCGGAATCTTTGATCAGTTTCTCCTGATGTTCCTCGCGCATATTGTCAATCTTGATGCGGGACAAGGAACCGTAGGTCAGTGCTTTCTGAATCGCCAGACCTGGATCGTTTGTATGAACGTGAATCTTGACAATATCATCATCTGCCACAACTACCAGGGAGTCGCCGATCGTGCTCAGATAATCTTTCAGTTCCTGCTCTGTCGTCTCATCCGCCGATTTTTCTGCATTGATAATAAATTCCGTACAATAACCAAAACGGATATCCGCTGCCTGCGTGCTTCCGGCGCCTGTTGCTGTTTTTGCCGCTCCATTTCCCGATACAGACGGAGTAACTGCCGCGTCGATATCCACGACTTTTCCTTTTAAGCCCTCAATACAGCCCTTGATAACCTGAATCAGACCCTGTCCGCCAGAATCCACTACACCTGCCTCTTTCAGAACCGGAAGCATCTCCGGTGTCTGGCTTAAAACATACTCGCCGTGCTCCAATACTTTCTCTGAAAATTCAAGTACGTCCTCGGTCTGCGGTGCCAGTTCTGCCGCTTTATCCGCCATTCCCTTGGCAACAGTCAGAATCGTACCTTCCTTCGGCTTCATAACTGCCTTATAAGCTGTCTCCGTCGCACGGTTAAATGCGTCTGAGAGAACACTCGTCGTAATGACATCTACCGTCTTAATCTCTTTCGTAAATCCGCGGAAGAGCTGTGAAAGGATAACGCCGGAATTGCCTCGTGCGCCACGCAGGGAACCGGAGGAAATCGCTCTTGCTAACGCCTCCATCGTCGGATTTTCAACGGCTGCCACTTCTCTGGCGGCTGACAGAATCGTCATCGTCATGTTCGTACCGGTATCTCCATCTGGAACAGGAAATACGTTCAGCTCATTGATCCATTCCTTGTTGGCCTCCAGGCCTTTTGCTCCAGCCAGAAATGCATTCTTTAACATCCCGGCATCTATATAATTCATGCCCACAGGGTTTGTTCCTCCTTAATCTATCACTCTTACGCCTTCAACATAAATGCTGATTTTCTCAACCTTCATGCCAGTAAACTCTTCTACTTTATATTTTACACTCTCGATCAGGTTGTCCGCAACGGTAGAGATGCTGACCCCGTATGCCACGATTACGTGGAAATCGATGCTGAGTGCATTGTCCTTGATGGCTACGTTGATGCCGTGTGTCAGGCTTTCTCTTTTAAGCAGTCTTACCAGACCATCTTTCATACTGACAGCCGCCATGCCAACGATACCGAAGCATTCTACTGCTGTCGTTCCGGCGTACATTGCAATTACTTCCGGATCGATCTGGATCGAACCCATTTTATTGTCGATGCGTCCTTTCATATTGACAGCCTCCGTTTCTTTCCTTGTTTTTGTTTGATTCGAATTTTATGCCATGATTTTTCACGGGCTGGACATGCGGAGCCGGGGCGGCTCCTGTGTCGGCGCGTGGGATGAGTACTTCACGGGCTGGACATGCGGAGCCGGAGCGGCTCCTGTGTCGGCGCATGGAATGAAATATATGCGTCTCTCTACCCCGTCATGCAGCTCGATTCCGCTTCGCTCCATCTCGCTCACGGGCTTCGCCCTATGGATAAAAATGTCTGAAATACGGCTTATGTGCAAGCACAACACCGTTTTTCAGCCTTTTTTATCCGCATGACTCATGGCTTACGCGTATATTATACACCACCCACGTTAAAAAGGAAATAGAAAATAGACATCTGTCGAAAACTTTTTTTATTTTTTTTGGTTTTTCACTTGCATATTTTCCTATTTTCTGCTATTATACCTTTGTTATGGATTTTAATAGGAAGTCCAATGATCGGTTAAGGAGGTGCTACGATGGCTAAGTGTGCAATCTGCGAGAAAGCTGCTCATTTTGGTAATGCAGTGAGTCATTCACATAGAAGATCTAACAAAATGTGGAAAGCTAACGTTAAGTCTGTTAAGGTTAAAACTAATGGCGGAGCTCAGAAGATGTATGTATGTACTTCTTGCTTAAGATCCGGTTTAGTTGAAAGAGCCTAAATCGAGTTTAACTGGCCTCAGGTGTCTGCCTGAGGCTTTTTTCTTGTCCTTGGCATAATGAACGACAAAAAATGTTGGAAATATGCTTTTTGAGCACATTCCAACATTTTATATAAAACCTTTCCTTCAAAACACCTTAAAACAAGTTCAACAGCGCTCCATACAGCTTCTCATTTCCCATCACCACCAGCGCCAGTTCTTCTTTTGCCTCGCTGAGCTGATAAAAAAGATGTCTCACATCGCGCTCCGTCGAGCGCAGATATCCCATTTCATCATAATAATAGCGCCCATCCAGCCGATGCACCATGCGATCGACTTCTCGCGTATGGCGAGATTGTATTTCTACGGCAGAATCGGATTGCTTTTCCAGTTTTTCCTGCCAATCAGATTCCTGGCACTCATATCCCTGACGGATGTAATCATTCCGCAAATTAGCTGCTTCTGACTCATCGTTGGCATAAACCACCGCGACATGGGGATAGTGCCGCATTCCGCGTCCGTGCGGCAGGTGCATCATATTTTGTATAAAATAGGAAAGTTCTGCATTCGCACGGATCCGATTCGTCAGGTGGAATGTCTGGATTCCCGGCTGCTCCCCCAAGAGCTTTATTGCACCCAGATCCAATTCTTCCGGCGAAATCATATCCTCACAGTTACTGGAAAAAATAACCGGACGCGTTTTGCCGATCTCCAGCAAAATTTCCAATGTATTGGGCGACAGAAGGTGTGCCTCATCTACTAAGATCGCACTGTATGCTTCAAACCTGATTTCCGCTCCCGTTTGAACACTATCCTCCGCCAGGTACTCCACCCGCCGCAGCCGCTCATGCAGCACCTTCCACTCTTTTCCCGCTTCACCGCAGTGGATCATGCACACCCGCTGCCGCCCGGAGAGTTTCATCGCAATATCATATAAAAGCAGCGTTTTTCCCGTCCCCGGAAGCCCGGTAAACCAGAAATATCCCGTCCGGTCTGCCCGGATTTTCTTTAAAATCTGGCGTTCAATATCCCTCTGCTGGTATGTCAGAAAATATTCTTTCTTTAAGAACCGTTCCGGCTCTGTGAGCGGCGAAATCAGGTACAGCTCCGCCTGAAACAAGTCTTCGATATCGCCTGGATAATCAGCACTCTCCTGCTGCAAATCCCGGCAGAGCTGTTCCCAGTCCGCCTCCACAATGCGGTCATGATTCGTCAGACGCACCAGGCGGTTCTGGCTGCTAATATAAGTGTACGAACGAATCGGCTTTCCCAGCGCCGCCAGATAATACCGGTTCTGTATGAGCTGCTTGCGGATCGCCTCATCCGACACCTGTCCGCTCTTTAATTCAAGGTTTAAAATCTGTTCTTCCTTGATCTGAAGCAGATCAAACTCTTTTCCCAGTCTCGGAATCTGAAAGGAATAGAAAAAACGCAGTGCGTACACCGCCTGTATATGTCTCTCCAACTCCGAAACCAGCGCTTTCATGCTGTCCAGCTCCCATTCCCGTATTTTCAGAAACACATCCCGCCCCGAAAGCTGTCGTTCCAGCTTTTGAAGGTATTCCGTATTCTGATTTCGGGTAATCGTGTAAATAGAGATTGCTTTCATACCACCTGCGTTCCTTTTCGCCCTTTCCAAACTTTATAGATCCCTCTTTTTGCCGCAGCACTCCATGAGCGCCGCTACCACCTTATCCATCTGCAGTGGTTTTGCCAGATGCACATTCATCCCAGCCGCCAGGCACTGCCTGGCATCCTCTTCAAAGGCATTTGCCGTCATGGCAAGAATCGGAATCTGCCTTGCATCCGCCCGTGGAATCGCCCGGATCGCGCGTGTCGCAGCCAGACCATCCATCACCGGCATCATCACATCCATGAGAATCGCATCGAACGTCCCCGGAGGTGCCGCCTCAAAGCAGTCTAATGCCTTCTTCCCGTTCTCCACAATCGTGACATGGGCACCCGCATCGGTCAGAAGTGTCTCCGCGATGTCTGCATTCAACTCATTGTCCTCCGCCAAAAGCAGCTTCAAACCGTGAATATCTCCTGACGGCGCTGCTTCCTTAACCGGAAGCTCCTCCGGCGGCGGTGCAATCTCAAATGGAATTTCCACCACAAACGTCGTTCCAATGCCGACCTCACTCGTCACTTCGATGGTTCCGTGCATCTGTTCAATCAGCCCTTTGACGATCGTCATACCAAGCCCAGTTCCCTGATAAACACTGCGCGCATCATTTTTCTCCTGTACAAACGGATCAAAGATGTGGTCCAGAAATTCCTGGCTCATGCCAACTCCCGTGTCCGAGATCGTCCACCTATAGACGCACCAGCCGTCCCGTACATCCTGCGCCTCCACCCTGGTACTGATTTTTCCGCCCGGATGATTGTATTTGATGCAGTTTCCATAAATATTCAGGAAAATCTGGCGCAGATGGAGCTGGCTGCCATAAATATACGGATACGGAATCTCCGCTTTTCTTTTATCATACTCCCATTGAATGCCCGCATCTACCGCGCGCTCGATGATGATGCTCACGATATCGCGCGTCATCTCTGCCAATGAAATATAATCATGTGCCAGAATGATCTTTCCTTCTTCCAGCTTGCTCATCTGCAGCACATCATTGATGAGGGACAGCAGATGCCCCGCCGCCACCTGCATTTTCCGGTGATTTTCCATCAGCATCTCCTTATCATCAAAATGTGCCTCATCGATTTTCAAAAGCCCGATAA
>ERZ791809.497-NODE-497-length-27687-cov-34.842646_pt1 | contig 27687 bp, 22 predicted proteins | sample MGYA00509946_ERZ791809 | MGnify/ENA primary metagenome ERZ791809 (study PRJEB30046, sample SAMN00791993) | human gut metagenome | study: EMG produced TPA metagenomics assembly of the A metagenome-wide association study of gut microbiota in type 2...
AAAACAAACTATGCAACTTTAAACGGGTACCTTTTTCAGTGACCTCCCTGGGCTAAGAGCTTCTGCCCTTTCAGGGCGTGTGGAGCTTTCAGGGCGTGAGAGCTTTCGGAACCTATGGAGCCTACATCAGAAAACACTTATCCTTTAGATAGCATAAAGGAAGGTGCGGATGAACCAGTAGCAAACGATACCTGCGATGTAACCTACGAAAGCAATCCAGGAGATGTGCTTCATATACCAGCCGAAGGTAATCTTCTCCAAGCCCATTACTACCACACCAGCGGCACTACCGATAATCAGCATTGAACCACCAACACCGGCACAGTAGGCGAGCAACTGCCAGAAGATGCCATCTACAGCCATATCGCCAGCGGCAGCCACAGGATACATTCCCATACATCCGGCTACCAGAGGCACATTGTCAACGATACTTGAAAGCACACCGATGATACCAGTTACCAAGTAGTGGTTGCCATCAAATACGACGTTCAAGCCCTGACCCAAAGCAGTCAATACGCCAATCTCAGCCAGGCAGGATACTGCCATCAGGATACCGAGGAAGAAGAGGATGGTACTCATATCAACACGAGAAAGCAACTTGGTTACTCGCTTCTGAGTGCCCTCGGCATCAGCTCCACGATGCAAACCGCGATAGAAAACTTCAGTAGCAGTCCAGAGAACGCCCAATACCAGGAGGATTCCTACGAATGGAGGCAAGTGGGTGATACTCTTGAAGATAGGAACGAAGATCAAACCGCCTACTCCCAACCAGAACACAGCCTTGCGCTGACCTTCGGTGAAATCGCTGACCGATGCATTCTGCTGGTCAGAAACCTCAGGCATCACGAGTTCGCCCTTCAACATGGTCTGAAGGATGAGGGCAGGAATCACCATGGAAACCACAGACGGGATGAAGATTTCTGCTATAACGCCGGCAGCAGTAATCAGTCCCTTGTTCCAGAGCATGATGGTGGTAACGTCGCCGATTGGTGAGAAGGCACCACCCGAGTTGGCTGCAATGATGACGAGGGAGGCATAAACCATGCGATCCTTATGATCGGTGACGAGCTTTCGAAGAATCATAATCATCACGATACTGGTGGTCAGATTGTCGAGGATGGCAGAGAGGAAGAAGGTAAGGATAGCGATACGCCAGAGGAGCGCACGCTTCGACTTGGTCTTCATCACCTTGCGAACCCAGTTGAATCCGCCGTTCTGGTCAACGATTTCCACGATGGTCATTGCACCCATCAGGAAGAAGAGTGTTGTGGCGGTATCTCCCAGATGTTCCTGGATGATTCCGGTCACCTTCTCCACCATTCCTGCTGCACCGCCTGTATAATCAGGGTGCATCAACTGGAGATACTGCATTGGATCCATCATGTAGAGGGTCCAACAACCTACCAACATCAACAGGGCTATCGCTGCCTTGTTTACCTTAGTCAAGCTTTCGGTGGCAATGAGTGCATAGCCGAGCACGAAAACGACAATAATAGAAATTGTAAGTGTAGTCATTACTTCTTATTTATTATTAGATATTCTTTTCCTTTATGTATGATTTGGTACTCACAATTGCCAAACGGTTGCAAAGATACAAAAAGAAAAGCAATAACCACCCTTTTCTATATTATATTTATATGAAATCGTTTACTTACTTACGGTTTTAACCTGATAATAACCGATTTCGACCAGTATGGTTGAGGCATTTCATAAAACATGTAACATGAAATAGATATAAAACGTTATGGAAATGTAAAATCCGAAACAGATAGCTACCAATGCTTCTGTTTCGGATTATCTTTTCATTTTCTTTTTCTTTCTTATTCTTCCTTAATCTTCCATTCGCTGATGGTTCGCTGGGTGCTGTCAAAGCTGATACCCACTTTTACCAATCGCTTACCTTCAGAATGATAAGGCAGCATGTAGCCCTTTTCATCTATCTGAGCCAAAGCCTCATCAGCACTCTTATCTACCTTCAGTTCGAAAACATATATCGTATCAGGCATGTGCATCACGGCATCAGCCCTGCCGATGGCGCTCTTCACCTCTGTGCGGATATAGATATTGAGGAAGCTGAACATCAGATAGAAGATGGTCTGACAATGCATCGTTGTCGGAACGACGAGGATTCACATAATGAGGAATCAACGAATTGAGCAATCCATCGCGTACCTCCTTGTTTGGGATGCCTAGCGTATATTCCCGAAACATCGGTTCATATTTCTTGATGGTCAGATAGCCGCTCTGGTAAAGCAAAGGCAAGGCATCCGTCATTTCTTCCGTAGATAGATCAAAGGAGTTCAGTACTGCCTCCTGGCCCTCCAGAGAAGCCAGGTTGACATGATACTTATCCAATAGTTTCAAGAGGAAGGATGGAGTTCCGGAGCCAAACCAGTAAGGAGCAATCTTGCGTGCATTCAATGCCTTTACCAGACTGAACGGATTGAAAACATCTTCTGAATTCTCGCTGAAATGATAACCATCATAGAATTGCGTCAGCTCATTCAGACACTCCTCATACGTCATACCAAGAGTTTCACCCATAGCCTCAATATCCGGTTTCATCTGTGTAGTAAGTTCCGTCTTGCTGATACCACAGATAGCCGAATACTGGTCGAACATGCTGATATTATCGAGGTTGTTGAGTTCGCTGAAGATGCTGAGCTGCGAGAACTTGGTGATACCGGTGATGAAGGTGAACTCCAGGTATGGGTCGAGCTTTTTCAGAGGACTGTAGAAGTTCTGCATAATAAGACGCAACTGCTTGAGACCATCCTCCTCATGCACCACATCCAGCAAAGGAGCATCATATTCATCAATGATGACAACCACCTTTTCACCCGTCTGCTTGTAAGCTCGCTTTACGATTCCATCCAGTCGGTCGTTTGGATACAATTCATCATCATCCCTGCCATAGAGCTTCTCGTATGGTTTCAGCTGCAAGTCGAGATAATGCTTCAAGCCTTCCTCATCAAAATGCTTGGCACCGCTCAGGTCGAAGTGGAGCACAGGATGCTTCACCCAATCCTTCTCATAATCAGCAATGGCCAATCCCTCGAAAAGTTCCTTTCTTCCCGCAAAATAAGCCTGGAGGGTAGAGGCAAAGAGCGACTTGCCGAATCGTCTTGGACGACTCAGAAAGACATACGACATCTGCTTTTCCCTGAAATCCACGATATATTTGGTCTTATCTATATAGAGATAGCCATTCTCGCGGATTTTTTCAAATGTCTGAATTCCTACAGGATATTTATTTACTATTTTTGCCATATTCCTACATGCTTTACGTTTTGCGCTGCTAAGTTACGAAGAAAATCTGAATTAGCCAAGCTTATTCTAAAATTTATTAGGAAAAGAAGCCCAAAAACGAAGTTAGCTTCATCAGGCATCGAAAGTAGTTTCGGTGTCTGATGAAACTACTTTCGATGCTTGATGAAGCTAATATACTTACGGAGGGAATTCTTCCTTCATCAACGTTTCCTTTTATTGCTCTGAAGATACAGAAGCAAACAAAGTTACTTTTTGAGGAGTTGCTTCTCTGTATGTCCAGTAGAGGTTGCTCTCTTCGGGGAAAGTATCCATGTATTCATTGAGAGAAGCCAAATGCTTGGATAGAGCCTTCTCATCATACTTACCTACCGTAAACGATAGAAGATATTTGCCATTGTCTTTTAAATTGACTGTCTTTAGATGGCTGATAGCCTCAGCTATGTCGTCTTGATATTCATAAGAGTAGATAGATACCACATTCTTTCCTCTGATGATATCGAAGAAACTTCTGAAATCAAAGCCTACCATACCATGAATCTCCACATTCTCATGGTACACTTGCAAGAAGTGCTTCAACTCCATATATGGATTACAGCCTGGATTTTGCTGAAAAGACAAGATAGAGTCGATATTAGATTCATCCTTGATGCTGAGTTCCGGAGTCATTTTTACGACTACATTCTTTCTGGCACGTTCGTGGTTCTCCAATACCTGATGAATATGTTCTGCTCCTTCGGCAGTAGATACCACTACCATATTGATAAGTGTGCAAGAACGGTTCTCGATGGAATATTCCATCTGAGCGAAGCTGATTGATAGCTTGCTGACTGACATCGTCAGCAGCTATCAACTGCAATGAATCAAATGCGATTTCTTTCATGAGATTGATGCTTGGTAATTATGCAATTCTATTATGTGCATTTATTTCTACTAATATCTTATCTTCATTAGCTTCATTAAATACCTGATTGAAAGACACTTTAGCTGCATCAGAAAAGAATGGTAGCAAAAACATCAGTTGAGACAGTTCTCCTATCAACAAAGGACAATTCTTTGATGTTTCAATCCGAATATCTACCTTGGTATAAGCAGCCCATTCTACCAAGGTGTACAATTTAAACGAATGACAGATTGCCTCTGCCCTACTCTCACCTTCCTGTGGGAAAGAATAGATACGGCGCTTAACCGATAAATTATGATTTTCCTGTTTCATTGTATATTGTTTTTTTAAATTTCCTGTGCAAAAGTACTGGGAACATGAGTAAATTGGCTGCACAACTTCAATTTTGATTGATATTTTTCAGTGGTGTGAAAGAAATTAGCACACCTAAGCAATAACTTTGCAGTAAAAATCGTTATATAGGTATCAACTTTCATCATGACCTGACAGCCACAGAAAACTGTGCAGCCATTGTATGGAAGAATTATAGAACTTTTCAAAAGTAAAACTTATGAGCAAGGACATTTCTCTCAAATCAATAGTTGATTTTGAAAATGACAAAATCAACTTCTATATTCCCCGCTATCAGCGAGGATATAGGTGGAAAAGCCGACAAGTCAGTCAGCTGATAGATGATATTGACTCTTTTAGTCCCACCGAATCCACTCCTTTCTATTTTCTTCAAGCATTAGCTGTTGCTAAAGATATAGAGAATAATAGAGTCAATGTAGTGGATGGACAACAGCGACTTACCACGTTAAAGCTGATACTCGGTGAGGAAAGTGGCGAGTTACCTATTGACTATGCCCGTGACGCGAACAAGGATCTCGATCAGTATTTCAAGTGTATAGCCAAAGACGTTATTAAGGAAAAATTGGGTGAGATTGGAACCGAAAGAAGAACCGAATTCTGCAAAAAGATAAAAGAGTGTTGCAAATTTCTCTACTACGAAGTTGGCAAAGACAAGGAATTATCAACCTTCTATGAACTTAATAGTGGTAAAATTCCTGCAAAGGATTCAGAATTGGTGAAATGCGTCATGCTGACATTAGGAAATGACGAGTCCTCCGATATAACCAATGCACGTGCTGGCGAATGGGATGAGATTGAGCGCAAACTCAACGATAACAGTTTCTTTTCATTTTGCACCCCTAGAGATACCTGGAGAGAAGACGACAGGATGACCGTGTTGTTGCGCTATGCAGGACTGACTCCAACACCGCAAGAACAAAGAGAAGAGATTTTTCCTTTTCTTACAAGAATCCTTGACGAACTGAAGACCAAGTCGCGTATCACAATTTGGAAAATGATATATTCAGTGTTTTATCGTTTATTAGAATGGTACAACGACCCTCTCATGTATCATGCTTTTGGAGCTATTGTTCACCAAAGAAATAATAAGGATATCAAGCCCAAAACAAGAAAGGAGATATTGGACGCTATAGAAAAAATGGCAGAATACAAGCCAAAAGAAGACAAGAACGATTACTCCAACTGGGGAGAAGATTTATTTAATTATCTGTTGCTCAGCAATGTCGCTTTCTGTTGGAAAAGATGGCCCTATCGCTATAGCTTTGAAATGCATCGACAAGTAGAAGCTTGGTCGATTGAGCATATATTTGCCAGAAACCAAAAAGTTTTGGATGAAAAAGAACTAGAAGAGTGGTTAGGCAATGATTATTCTAAAAGTGTGTTTGACGAGTATCAAAAAGAATGCAAAGAAGGAAAAGGAGATGATTGGCTAGCTAAAAAACTAGGCAGTAGATACCCGACAACAGAAGATAATTCTATCGGGAATCTTGCATTGTTGCCAAAAGATGCAAACTCCTCGTTAAATAACAAGTTGTTTGAAGGAAAACGGGAAGCTGTTTCTGAATGGGCACGTAATAGTTGGACTGAGTATTGGGCACCTCCTGTCACAGAAGCCGTATTTATGAAATCACTCCCTGGATTAAAGATGACAGATCCATATTGGTCAGAAGAAGATAAAAAAGCTTATCGAAATTCTATGAGCAAGGACATCGATAGTTTTATTGACAAATTAAAGAATCCTGTAAAAATATGAAAAATGATATTTTAAAGCACTATATAGAAGTACCAGACAATTTGTTTGCACTATTGTCCAGGTATCGTGTGGTTATTCCTGGCATTCAACGCCACTATGTCCAGGGAGCCAATAATCCCAAGGCCGAAAGCGTACGTAAACAGTTTATAAAAGAAATCTTCACTGCAATAGAAAAAAAGCAGAATGAATTCAATCTGCATTTCATCTATGGCCCCATCAACACTAATGGAGAAGATTCTTTTGTACCCGTAGATGGTCAGCAACGCCTGACCACCTTATGGCTGATTGCAAGATACGCAGCGGAAAAGGCAGAGCCTTCTGATCGCAAGCACTTGCTGCACTTACTTTCTCGTTTTACCTATGAAAACCGAATCAATGCCAAACGATTCTGTCAGGCATTGACATGTGAAGACTCAAGATGGGACATTACCCAAGACCCGAATCCTAATATCCTTTGTCAGGATTGGTTTGTAGACTATTGGAAAGAGAATGAAACTGTAGCTTCTATGATAAGAATGCTTTCCACTATTCATGAAGAATGGAATAAACACCAAGACTCCATCACAGCAGAGGATATTTTGGAGGCTATTGCCTCAAAAATCAGATTTGAACTGAAGATAGATGCCTTTGGTGATGATATCTACATGAAGATGAATGCCCGTGGATTGCAATTGACACAATGGGAGAACTTCAAAGGCAAATTCCCTGAAGACTTACGCGAAGATAAAAAAGAGTGGTGGGTTAAAGAGATGGAAGAGCTTTCCAATCGTTTTTTCACGCTTTCTGACAAACAACACGAATTGCCGGATAATGCTTTCTTCGCTTTGTATGCACGAATCATGGCCTACGAAGCGAGAGAATCTGGCGTGGATTGCGGTAATAACATCAAGGAGCTTGCAGATTATAAGAAATGGAATCATATCGAATTGCCATTTGTTCCATATTCTGATTTTTCTGGTATTATGCAAGGAATCCAAGAAAGACAAGATTCGGGAAACGAGCCCATTGCTTCAACTGTTGCAGACACATGTGTAAAGATGCTAGAAACTGTTCTGGACAACGCCAAAAACAACGTACCCTATTTTGGAGATAGTAAATTATTTGATACATTCTTTCATCCCCAAAATGGAAATGAACTCGACTTCACACTATGCTGTTATGAATATTTTAAGAAATTTGATAATATAGATAATTGCGATTTCTTGAAAGCTCTGCGTTTAATGTGGAACATTCTCGAAAATGTAAATAAACAATACGATAAGCCAAACAATAGGATTGAACTTGTCAAAAAATTCATTGACTTAGAGGACAAAACATTGTACTCTCGCAAAATCACATTGTACTCTCCCCAAATCAAGGAAATAATCGATTCAGATGTTCCAGAGCAAGCGAAAGAGGAAGCTAAAAAGGCTATCCAAATGCATTGTGATGACCAATCCATGCCAAATGATTGGAATGAGGAAACACTTGGTCCATGGAGTAATTGGAACGATGCAATAGAGAAAGCTGAAGAATGTGCGTTCTTTCATGGTTCCATCCGTTTCCTTTACAGGAATAGCAATGGAGATACCACTTGTTGGAAGAAGTTTGCGACCAAACTCAGTAATTGCAAGAATCTCTTCACCAAAGAAGGTCTTTCAGAAGACAAGAAGGTGAAAGCAAACCAAGTGCTTATTTCTCATTGCAAAAAATGGGATGATATCAGAAGGGAGCCGGTATTTGATGCAAAAAATGAGAGTTGGAAGCAAGTTCTAACAGACTCTTCGCTTTCAGAATGTGTTAATGGTCTGCTTTTATCACCGAATGAAATTGTAGATAATCATAATGAGATTATACAGATTTTAATCGATGATGCAATATGGAAGAATCTCATAAAGGAAACTCCTGGATATGAGCTTGAATGGAAGGCTAACTCTCCATCATTATGGTTGAACAGGTATTTATATTTAACGCTGAAATTGACTCGCGACAATCATGAAGATATCTTAGATGCATTTATTGGCGAATCTAAAGTAACATTCGATGCACCAGAAGAAGAACGATATAGGACAATAAAAGGCAAAAATTACTATTTTGCAGTACCTATGTGGTTTACGTATAAATACAAAGGTAAAGAATACCATTTTGCTTGGCAAACATGGGGAAACATAGATATGTATGATAATAGTTGGGAAAGATTATTCGATCAATACGACGGAGAGATGGCTAATAATTTCACCATCCATATTGACGAAGAAACAGACCACGACTCTTCCTATTACATCAAGAAGATTGAAAAGTGCATCGACTGTTACGAGAAAATTCATAACAAATAAAAGAAACAGAATATGGCTATCAATCAATTGAACAAATATGTCTGGCTCGTGGAAACCATCCATCGGGCTAGAAAAAGGGGCGGCATCACCTTAAAGGAAATCCAAAGCAGATGGAAGGATTCTGATCTCAGCGAAGGAACGGAACTCTCTCGCCGTACCTTCATCAACAACCTCCATTCCATCGAGGAACTGTTTGAAATCAGCATCAGCTGTGGCAGCGGATACCGCTATTACATTGAGTATGGCAACTGCTTCGAGGAAGGAAGTGCCAGAAGCTGGATGCTCAATGCCTTCTCCCTCAATGCCATGGTTGGCAACAGTCGCAAGCTCAAGGAGCGTGTACTCCTGGAAGATATGCCTTCTGGCAGAAACTATCTGGAAGACATCATCAAGGCAATGCGTGACAATCGCGTCATCTCCATATCCTACTATAGCTTCAATACAGAGGAGTATCATGAATTTGATATTCATCCTTATTTCGTAAAGGCTTTCAAAAAGCGTTGGTATGTGGTGGCTTACAGTCCTGGCACAGATGACATCCGATGCTATGCACTCGACCGTATGGAGAATGTCATCATCTCTGAAGAAACATTCAAATTGCCAGAGGATCTGGACCCTGCTGAATATTTCAAGGATTGCTTCGGCATCATCAACAACGAGGACTCTGAGGTGCAAAAGGTGGTACTCAAAGTGGATGCATTCCAAAGTAACTATATCCGCAACCTTCCTCTCCATACCTCACAAAAGGAAACGAAACGCACAGATGAATATTCTATCTTTGAATACCATCTGAAGCCTGAATTCGATTTTGAACAGGAGATATTCTCCAACATGGATACCATGGAAGTATTGGAACCTCAATGGCTAAGGGAGGATATTGCCGAAAAATTGAGAAATCTCACAAAGAAATACCAGATTTAATCAATTAAGGAATATCAGATTTAATCAATCAAGAAATATCAGATACAATCATCTGAAACTAGGAGAAAAAGGCGGCAAATACATTTTTCGTATTTACCGCCTTTTCTTTATGGGTGATGCATCAGAACCCAACCTTTCTCTTGGGGGTTCTTCCTTCCAGCCTTTCACTATCGCAATACCCGACAAGAGATTTGAGCATATCCGCCGGTTTGCCATGCAAAATGGATTGGATGGTATAATGGCGGGCAATGTTCTCTATCTCACCACCACTGAAATCATATCTAGCGGCAAGGAAAGAAGCATCAGCATCATTCAAAGATGGTATCATCGTTTGCCAAATCTGTAAACGACCATGCAAATCAGGCTTTTCAAACTTCACTTTATAGAGGAAACGACGCTCGAAAGCCTTGTCCATATTCTCGGCAAGATTGGTTGTGGCAATAAGAATGCCATCAAGCTGCTCTATCTCCTGAAGAATGATGTTCTGGATATTGTTCTCCAGTTTATCCACAGCCTTCTCTGCACCCACCATACGCTTACCGATGATGGCATCTGCCTCATTGAAGAGCAGAATAGGAGTCTTTGCCGATTGTTTCACCATCTTTCTGTAATCATCAAAGATACCCTTGATGTTCTTTTCGCTCTCCCCTACCCACATACTCTTGATATCCGAGATGTTAACCTGGATAAGGTCACGACCCGTTTTCCTGGCTATCTGAAGAACCGTCTCCGTCTTTCCGGTACCTGGTGCACCATAGAATAGGCAGGCAAAGCCACTTCTGAAATTGGTTTCCTTCAAGCGGTCTCGGATACCTTGGAAATTCTTTTCATCCAAAAGAGCTGCGAGTTCTTCTACCAGTTTACGTTCCTTGTCGTTGTAAAACAGCTGTTTAGGCTTAATACTCTCAAAGGATAACATGCCACCTTTAGGACGGGAGCCTCGCATAGCAGAAAGGTTCATCTCCGAAAAGAGCAGCTTCTTAGCACAGTCTGTAATCTTAAAGGATTCCCTGTCGGCAAAGCCGTCATCGTTGGTATATTCTATGAACTTTTTCTGCAAGAAACGATGATTGCCTTGGCTAAGGTCTCGCTTAGCCCATCGCCAGACCGACTCACCTTCCTCATAGATAAAATCCAAGTCATGGCAACGGATGTCATCATCGCCATCAATAACAAAGAGTGTACACAGCAAGATGAAAAGCGGAAAATCTTTATCCTCCACATTTATATCATACAATGCCATTGCCTTGACAAATGCCAGGTTGCTATTCTTGACAACCAGCGCTCTGAGTTTCTTTCTCAAAACCTGCTTGTTCAGTTTTTCGCAGCGGCATTTCGAGAAAAGTTCATCAAACTTATCAAACAGTTCTCTAGCTGTGAATTCATCCACATCCGAAGGAATATATCGCAGATTATGCTGGAATGCCTCCATCACCTCCATCGGGATGCTATAGCTGAGTCCTTCAATCCGATTCTGACAAACATATTCCTTATCGATAAGTTCCTGAGTTTCGTTGGAATATCTGAGCAATGTCAGGATTCTGCAATCCAGGAATTCCGTCAAATCAGAAAACCGGATATGGGTATCATAACACCGGTCGGCAAAGAGGGCCATGATAACACTTGCTCGCTTGGAGATACACAATTTATCAGAAACAAAACCAAGATACGGATCTGCTTCCTGATAAAACTCTTCTCCAAGAGAAGACCCTTTTGCCTTTTCTACAATAATTTCAAAGGCTTGGAGCAAGTCTATCGGCTCCACATCTTTCTTATCTGATATTTGCTTAACCATCATCATACAACATTAATACATTCATTTTTGGATGCAAAATTAAGATGTACCTATGAAAGTTGATTTCACAGATTGAGATTTTTTTCTTCTGCGTAGTATTTTTGATGGATAAGCACTATCAAAATGCAAGTTTTAAAAATTATTAGGAAAAGAAGTGGCGATAGTTACATAAAAAGTAGTATCTTTGCATTACATAAAACATGTAACATAAAACATGGAATATATATAAAACGTTATGGAACAGCTGAATAACCCATTTGTTATCTACGGATATAAGGGAGCAGAATACTTCTGCGACCGCAAAAAAGAGACGGAAGTCATTATGAAGGCTTTGCAGAATGAGCGCAACATCGTCCTCATCTCTCCTCGACGCATTGGAAAGACGGGACTCATACACCATGTCTTTGAGAACATCAGCAAGCAGGAGCCTGAAACGCATTGTTTCTATCTCGACATCAATGCCACAAGAAATCTGAGCCAATTCATCCAATTATTGGCAAAGACGATTATCGGGAAGGTTGATACTTTCTCGCAAACTGCCATGCGCAAGATTACCACTTTCTTTGCCGGCTACAAGCCTACGATGTCGTTTGATGAGATGACGGGAATCCCTACGTTCTCGATTACGGTTTCGCCAAGCCAGCGCGAAGATTCCCTTAAACATATCTTCGAGTATCTGAAACAATCGGAGAAACGAATCTATATTGCCATCGATGAGTTCCAGCAGATAGCCGAATATCCCGAAGATGGCACAGAGGCCCTGCTACGCTCCTATATCCAGTTTTTGCCGAATGTATATTTCATCTTTGCAGGCAGCAAGCAGCACATGATGACCGACATGTTCCTGTCGGCAAAGCGCCCATTCTATCAGAGTTCGCAAATTCTCAACCTTCCTCTCATCAACCAGGATGAGTATCATCATTTTGCCAACAGATGGATGGGGACCCGGAATCTGACCATGGATCCTGACACCTTTGCCTATCTATATAATAAGGTGGATGGTCAAACCTGGTATATTCAGGATATTCTGAACCGACTCTATCAGAACGGAAAGGAAATTACGACAGCGGAAATTGATGATGTAACCCTGGAATTGGTGAACGAGCAAGAAGTGGCATTCGTGAATTACTACGATTCCCTTACTGACAATCAGGCTGCCCTTCTATCTGCCATTGCCCAGGATAAGGCTGTCACCTCCATTCTTTCGCAGGATTTCATCAGCCGCCACAACTTGCCTGCTGCCAGCAGCGTGAGTCTTGCTCTCAAGACGCTGATCAATAGAGAATTCATCTACAAGTACAATGGCAGCTATATCATCTACGACCGCTTCTTCGGGATGTGGTTGAGGAAGAACTGCGCAGCCTCCCTGTAGAAGCAACAGCTCATATAAACACATCATTAAGTATTCTTTTTAAAGCATCATCAATATGAAACATCATCATTATATGAAATATCTATTTGTACTTCTCCTTTTCCTCCCAACTTGCCTCATGGCGCAGAACAAGGAAGAGAAGATGCCTGGACATATTATCAAAATACAGAAACTGGAGGATGTGAACGTAACAGGGAATCGTCCTCACTTCATCAGACTTAAGGGATATTATCGCAGTTACCAGACCAACGACTCTGTAATGAAATACTTCAACGACGGCATCGTGGAGTATTACATCAACCTGAAGAATGGAAAGACGGATATCAATGCCTATTCCAAAAGAAATCTTCACAACAGCCGACTCGTTTCCGAAGACAAGAAACGAGCATTCATGGTCAGCGACGAAGGAACCTTCCGACCTTGGCCGGAAGGGAAGACACTTATTGAGCAATATCGAAAGAAATATCAGCTGAAAGATTCACTGGGCTTTCAACTCGTCCTGCTCAATCAGCAGACAATAGGCAGTATTCAAACGGACAGCAGCCGGAATATCTGTCAGATAGAAATCAACCAGCTTCCTACCTACAAGAATCTGACGCACCAGCTTTTCGGTTATACCCAGACAGATATCTACGACCATGTGGTGGAAACCTATCAGATAAGTCCTGAAGATTACTATTCCTTCAAGGACCTGCTCTTCCAGAAATCTGACAACAGCTATCTTTTCTCTCATAAGAAAGACAAGCAGCAGCAACTCATCCATGTGATTACCGAGCTATATATCACGGAAAAGGAGTATGTAGAAAAGAAGCAATCCATCAAACCGGATTCTTCTACTCCCAAAGAATCAGCTGCCGCCATTACCGATTTCTGCATCAGAAACAAGATACCTTCCTTGCCTGAAGCAACAGAGCAGGAGATGCAGCAGTTGACTCCCTATAATCCTGCAAACATGAAAGAGATGTAAGCGTGTGGGGGAGACTTACCGAAGATGCTTTGCAGATATACCATAAAGAGAAACGCCCAAGGTTACTGGCAAATTCTTTTTCCTATCTGTACACAGATTTCTTACGCAGCCCTTCTTGAAATAAGCAGGAAAATGAATTTCGCCATTACCGTTACTTGCCATAACAGCTACACCTATATAATATTTATGATTGCGCTCCAGCTTCAACGGTTCTTCTATCCAAACAGATAAATCCTTCTTATCTGAAATTTCGGATAATCGGACGTACAAAGGTCGATGCTGTACAGGCACAAAATTTGTTCCCTTTACTTCATAAATGATTAAGCGAATTGTGCATGAAGCAAAAGTACATTTTTGTACTCGCAACTTAGCTGTTTTCACATAATAGTCTTTATTTACAACAAATAAGGGTCCCGTTTCATATTTCGTGTTTCTAACGTTATGGAATGCGACATCACCTGGTGCCCGAACTCCCTTTCCAAGAATACTTTCCTGCTTTTTACCGGAAACGACCGTTATATCTGACAAATCACAAGTCTTTTCTTTCAACGTAAGTTGCAGCGAAGTCTTTTTGCTATATACATCACAAGGAATTTTACTGGTCTGATAACTGATATGACTAATCACAAGTTCCTGTTTCATGCCATCGGGCACCACCAGAGAGAATTTTCCTTCCTTGTCAGATACCGCATATATACTATCTACATATACGCTAGCGAATTCAACGTTCTTACCAAATTCATCCACGACATGTCCTTTTATAGTCATATTTGCAGCAATACATGCCAAAGAAAAGAACTCACAGACAATCAGAATAAATATAAATCTCCTCATATTCTTTGCTTTAAAATTTTATGTTTATATGTATAGCATCGTCCTCCCAATTCTGATATAATCTCAGAATTAGACTTTGCCTCTATACTATATTCCGTAATCATGATGCAAACATCAAGAGTAACTTTTCAATCCCAGGCTTTATAGGGTATTTATCTCCGCACATCAGCTGAGACATGCGTGCACAAAAGCTGATGTGCGTTCTCTTTTTACAAGAGGCTAGCTAACCCATCATTTCTCTTCAATTATCCAATCCTCAATATTTCCCTGGGTAGAATCAAAGTTGACACCTACTTTCACTATAGGTTTCCCGCAAAGCGCAAAGCGCTGGGCATAGTTCTTGAGGTTGATTTGCAGCAAAGCCGTCTGGGCATCCCTGTTCAGCTTCAGCTCTATGATATAGAGACGGATGTCGGTCAACAGCACGATATCTACCCTTCCATTGGGAGTGTGCACTTCTACATCTACCACATAGCCAGTCAAAAGCGAGAAGATGATAAACAGCATCTGCTGGTAATGACCTTCATGGTTGGTGACATTGCAATATGGCACAGTTCCCAGAAAGGTCTGGAGCAGCTGTAATGCTCCGTCCATATCATCCTGACGGATAAGCACAGACATCTGAGCGATGGTGACATCTCCATTCTGGGCAAACATTCCTTCCAGATAGTTAGGAAGAAGACTCTCGAACAATCCTACTTTGATTTCCTTGTTCGGCAAATCAAGAGTATAGAGCTTGCTGGTCTTGTCATAATCTTTGATGGTAAGATAGCCACTTTGGTATAGCAAAGGGGTTATGGCCGTCATGTTCTCTGTCGGGGCATCAAAGGCTGATGATTTGGCATACATCTTTCCAAGAGTTGCCGGCAAGACATGAAACTTCCGCATTATGTTAATCAGGTAGGTTGGAGTGCCGGAAGCGAACCAGTATGAACCGAAATCCTGATTGGCAAAGCAGTTGAGTAGACTGAACGGATTGAATATATCTGACGATTGGGCAGAGAAATGATAACCATCGTAGTTCATTTTCAGTTCTTCGATGGCAGTTTCTCTTGTGGAGCCTAGCGATTTTGCCAATTCATCAATGTCGTCCGACATTTGGGTGAGCAGCTCCTCCTTGGTGATTCCACATATTCCCGAATATTCCCTGTTCATCGAAATATTGGTGATATTATTCAGTTCGCTGAAGATGCTGAGTTGCGAAAACTTGGTGATACCGGTGAGGAAGACAAAGCGGAGATATGGGTCGCAATCCTTCAATGGACTATAGAAATTACGCATGATATTGCGAAGATCCTTGAGATTGTCATCCTCGTGTGCTACATCAAGAAGAGGAGCATCGTATTCATCGATGAGCACGACCACCTTCTTTCCCATTCGTCTGTACACATTCATAATCAGGTTTGCCAATCTCACATTCGGATCAACAGCATCATTTTCTATACCAAACTTCTTTTCATTCAAGCCGATGATATAGAGCAAGTATCTTTCCAGTTGCTCCTTCTCCATGTGTTTGCCCATAGCCATACTGAAATGGAGTACAGGATATTCTGTCCAATCCTGCTCCAGCTTTTCAATGGCAAGTCCCTTAAAGAGTTCTTTCTTTCCTTCGAAATAACTCTGTAAAGTAGATACAAGCAAAGACTTTCCGAAACGGCGTGGTCGTCCCAGAAATATATAGTTGCTGTCAGAATGTGTCATGCGGTAAACATATTCTGTCTTGTCGATATAAAGCCGGTCTTCCGTGCGAATCTTATCGAAGGTTTGTATTCCTATAGGATATCTTTTTTTTGCCATAATTCTACGCTTGATGATATTACAACTGCTTATCTTGCATAAAGCCACTGCAAAGATACGAAGTTTTTTTGGAAACTCTATTAAAAAAGAAGAAATATTGGGTTATCATTTTCAATAATAACTCTCGGGAAGATATTTATCTCATTTTTTCCAAAACAAAAAAGAACTTGAAGAAGATATTTCATATTTTGCCTATATGTTTCAAAAAGATGCATATCTATCTTCAAACGTTGATGTCCTGAAACAGGACATCAACCTTCATTTGTCTTAATCCATGAACTTGATCATGTCCTGGCGTCTTGGCTTTGCTTCTGGCGATTCGTCAGGATATCCCATGGCGATGCAGTAGAGCAGCTTGTAATTCTTGGAGAATGCCATGCGGTCGAGGTAAGGCTTGGCCGACGGAGAATCCAGTATCCAGCGGGCTGAACTGCCCAGGCAGCAGGAACCAATGCCCTTTGACCATGCTGCAAGAATGATGTTCTCGCCAAGCAAACCGCAATCAATCTGCGCCATATCATAAGTAGTATCGTAGGCGATGCAAACCACGCATGGAGCATTCACGAAGATGTTCTTGAAGCCCTTGCGCTCTGCTATCTTAGGATTATCCTTTACCACGGCTTGGGTTATCGAATCGATGAGTGCAGGAGAATCTATCACTCTGATTTCGTACGACTGCAGGTTCTGCCCGTTTGGCGCATGGATGCCGCATTTCAGAATCTCGTTCAGGGTATCGCGGCTGATGACGGAATCCTTGTAAGCACGGATGCTTCTGCGACTCATCATCAAATCGGTTACCACACTTGCAGAGTCAACGCTGGTCATTGCCTCCGGCTGTCTGTTCTCATTGCAGGCAGTCAACATCAGTGCAGCTGCCAATCCTAAAAATATCTTCTTCATATTATTCATGATTAAACTTATATTCCTATTAGTATATACCCATGTAGCGCTATTAGTATATACCGTGCAAAGATAGCAACAAATATTGATATCCAAGAAGATACGTTATGCTTTTTAAGAGTTTTTATCGGTCTCTCTGCCATTCTTTTAACAAGTATATATCATAGCCAAACATTTTCCACCTATTTTGCTAGAATTTCCCAAAAACTTCGTATCTTTGCAATGGCTTTATACAAGATAAGCTGTTAAAAAAATCATCAAACGTAGAATTATGGAAAGAAAAAGTTATTCTATAGATATAAAACGCATTGCACAATATGCCATGTATGCATATTGCATTTTCGCATTGTTTTCGCTGGCATTTTCTGTTTGCAGACAAGCGGGCTTATCCTTCAGAACAAGTCCCATCCTGATTCCAATAAGTCCCATCCTGGTTACCATCAAGCAACTGGTCTTGCAGCTCGCCCCTATAGCTTTATGGGGAATATTCCGCTGCACGCTACCGGCAGGCGTAAAATTGCTACGACGCTGCAGCGAGTTGATGGTACTTTACTATGTGCTCTCATTCATCCTGGGCCAATGCTTCAATCTTCATCTCGTAACGATGATGCAGAACGGACAGATTACCCAAATGGCTTCCATACTCACCTGGACAGAAAGCACGATGGGCCTGATTTCCGTCATCGCCTCCCTGGTTGCCGGCTGTCATCTGTGCAGCAAGCACAGGGGCAACATGCGCAAACTGGGCATAGCCCTTGTCCTGGTTTTCATCGTATGGTTGCTATGCTCGAATCTCCTCCCTGCGGCAGTGTTTTATCTGGCAGGTAACACCCAGCAGACAGCCTTCACCTGCATGAATCTCACCAGTATGATAACCACAACATCGGCTTATATATACGCATACTATAGAATGTATCGGGCGATAAAAACTATAGGATGTATCGGGTAATAAAACTAAATAAATACAAATTCTCGGATATACAGTTTTACAGAAAGTGTTATCAGTTCTACAGAAAGAAATTTGCTATGCACTGCAAATTTTACCAAGGAACACAAGAAATTTGCAATGCACTGCAAATTTACCGAAAAACTTTCGTATATTTGCAGCGCATTTCATTTTTAGCAATCAAAATAGAATGCAAAATGAATAGCAAAGTGAATAAATAGAACATAAAGAGAATATGTGCTCGACTGGCTTATGGAATGCTATGATTCGACTAAAAAATAAGACTCATATAGAAAAGCAATGATGGAAAAGAATCAGATTTTTGAAAATATCATGAGCCGTACATCGGTGAGAAGTTATACAGAAAAGCCTGTAGAACAGGAGAAGGTGGAGATGATGCTGCGTGCCGGCATGGCGGCTCCATCGGCATGCAACAAGCAGCCTTGGCATTTTGTGGTTATCAACGACCGGGAGATTCTCGACCAGATACCACAGTTCAGTCCTTATGCCAGCATGGTGAAACAGGCACCGCTCGCCATCGTGGTTTGCAGATGTCTGGACAAGACGCTGGAAGGCACAGAGCAGGAGTTCTGGATTCAAGACTGTTCGGCAGCCACGGAGAACATCCTGCTGATGGCTCACGGCTTGGGACTTGGTGGAGTATGGACAGTCCTCTATCCCCCTGAAAGAACGATACGAGGGAATGCAGCAACTGCTGCATCTGCCCAAGACGATGATTCCGCTCAACACCCTCATCATCGGATATCCGAAGAATCAGGTAGCAGCAAAGGATAAGTGGAAAGAGGAGAATATTTCCTATAATTGTTATCAGGAATAATCTCCATCAGGATTCATATCCCTATCATCTTATATACCCCTCCTGCTCATATCCCCTGCGATAATGATGAATCATATTGACCAGCGGCTGAAGGCGGACATCCGTTACTGCCATATTCCTGAATCTGGCATATTGCTGATTGTAAAGCACGGCATTGCCTTCGGCCAATCTTTCCTCGATATCAGATGGCACCAGGAAGGAAGACCGATTACCCAGATGGGCATAAAACTCAGAAAGATAGATATGAACTCCTGCCAGATCGAAATCGCCAAAATGAACGTAACGATTGGGAATGCGGAGAAGCCATGACCTGAGATTTTCCAGGTTTTCCTGTGGATAACGGCAGACAAACAAGAGTTGCTTACCAGGAAACTGAGCATCGAAAAGCCAACGTTGCGACCGAATCTGCATGAAATTCTCAGCATTCTCCATACCCACAACTATCACGTCTTCCGGTATCTCGAAACGATCCGGCTGATTGATGAAAACGGAACTGCCCTCCATCGGATGAAGTATGAATGGCTTTCCATCAAGCATAGCATCTATCTGAACATAGCAATCTACCAGAAAGCCACGAAATGTATTCACCTTCTTAGCCTTTGAATCACCCACCATCCTAACCATATCAGCCCTCGTCTGCATAGAGGAAGAAGCGGAAATCCATTCTTCTAAAGAACATTTCAAGCCAAAATTCTGAACCAATAAGGTACGGCAACTCTCTCGCATGGCCTCGGCTATGCGATATTTGCATCTACTGCCATTGTTCTTCAACATCAGGAGCCCTTCCTGCCTCAGCAAAGCCGTGAGGCGAGGAGACAGCTTCGACGAAGCTATCTCCTCACCCTTCAACATTGCCAATATCTGTCGGGCATCGCCCAATCCTAACTTTTCCATATCATCAAGTATTTCATTTTATCCAGTATATCATATCAGCCGATATTTCCATACACGAAAGGTTTTATAATCTCTTGATTAATTGAGTTACCTTTGTATTTGCCCTATTGTCCTTGCTGAGCAGATAGGTGTATTTGTAATCCTCCACATTATAGGTAGTTGGAGAACTGTTTACCAGTAGGATGTTGCGGCGATTGGCAAAGTCGAGGATTCCCTTCACATTGTTAGGATGCAACTTGCCTATCTCGTCCATCATGCAATGAATCTTGAAATCGCCCGATTTCTTCGATGCCTTCTCCTTAAACACGTTGATGAGCATGATGTTAACCATCGCCTTCACCAGAATGTCGGTGCCATCAGATCCCACATTCGCTATCTTCTCTACCCATCCCGTATCATTATCATTTTCCTTGATACGGAACTCCAACTTAAAGGTATCTGCCACCTGCAACTGCTTGCGGTTAGGCTCATCCAGAAGCCCCTTCATGAAAGCAAGCAGATATTTCACCGCCTTGGCATTCACATCCTGGCGTGACTCGGTGGCAAAGAGATCCATCTCTCCCATATTGAACTGATTCTCTTCCGCAAAGTCTCTGATTCGCAAGAGAAGGATCATCAGCTGGTCGTTGCTCTTCAGCGGGCGCAAGGCAATTTCCCTAATAACACCTGCGAAATTCCGCTCCTCAAAATCGTGATTGATATCGTTGATGGTCTTGCCGATGTCGCCTTCCCTTCGGGTAAGATCACCCACCTCCTTGGAGATTCGGAAGATGATGTCGGTATATCTTCCACTGATGCGCTTCTGATATTCCGAGATTTTATCATTATCCACAAACTCGCAGAGATTGGATGCGAAGGCGATGAACTCCTCTTCCGTTACCGGACTTACATTGAAATGGAAGGTGTTGTGAGCAGAAAACATACCCAGGAACAGCTGCGATTGCTTCTTGAAATTGTCGAGCGTACGGCCATCCTCATATATCTGGCGCTTCAGCTCTTCTACGATGGCAAGACAATCTTTGGTGGTGATTTTCTCCCCAATCTCACTACTACCCAACGGGCACAAGGTTGCATCGCTCCGGAAGTTCTTTACTGCATTCAAGCCTGCCTCCAGCTTTCTTAAAGCAGCCTGCTGCTCAGCCAGTTTTTCCTGTGCCACAGACAATTGCAGCTTGAGTCTTTCACTGCGCTGCCTGAATTTATCTTCAATCGTCATCAAAGCCTCAGCCTTGTTTTTCCGTTCCTGTCTTACGGAAGATTCCTGGTCAAAGAGTTCTATCTTGTCGTTTCGGTAAACCGCCACCACATCACGATTCTTCCTGATAAACGCCAATTCAGCATCCAGTTCTGCTATGCGCTTGTTGTAAGCATCCAAAGCCTGGGTATCCATACTCTTGCCATGCAGTTCATCGTGCTGGGCTTTCAGGAGTTCCTGTCTGCGGGCATCCACCTGGTTCTGCTTCTCTTCTATCTGCGTTTGAATATCGTTGGCAAAGCCTTCAAAAGCCTGTGTTTCCTGCTTAACCAGTCGGTTGTGTTCCGCCTGAAGAGTTTTCAGCTTGCGCTGCAGTTCCAGCTCCAGCTGGTGCTTATTCTCTTCCTTCTTCACCTTATCGTCAACCAGCGCATTCTGCTTATCTTCCAATTCTGACAGCTGCTGGCTGCGCCATTTCTCCAAACTGTTTTTCAACTCCAGCGATTGCATCTTGAGCTTCTTTTCCGTCTGGGGCAGCAGTTGCATTTCTGCCTTTTTAGCATGAAGCAATTCATTCAGCTTTCTTATCTGAAGCTGATATTTTCCCTTCAAGTTTTTTTGCTCCTCCTCATGCTGGTTCCATAAATCATTCAGCAGCTTGATTATATCGGCACGAAGCTGTTCTTTTTCGGCGAGTTGCTCCTTCAATTCCTTGGGAGTTCTGAATTTTCGCTCAACGGCAGCCAGATTGATGCTTACGCCATAGAGAGAAGCCGAAGACAATGAAGAAGAATCGGCAACCAATTGTGGATTCAACACATTATTATATAGTATCGTTTCCTCATCCACCACTTTTCCGATATTCTCCTGCCATCCCTTCCTGTTCTGGTCGAGCCATTCGGAAAACGAACCTTTGCTCTTCTCCAGGAGATTCTGAATTTTTCTGATTTCAGCCTCAACATCAGCTTTCTGCTTCTTGGGTTCATCGAGCGACGCCTGGTATTTCAAATCAGCTATCTCCAATTCCTTCTCGGCTTCCTGACGCAATGTTTCAATGCGCTGTTCCACTTCCTTGATCTCGGTTTCTACCTGAAATTTTCTGGCTGTAAATTCGGCAAACTCCTGTTCGTTCGTCTCCATCTTCCTAGCAAAAGGATTCTCGTGAGCCACATTTGCCTTCTGTATCTTCAAGGCCGTTTCCTCTTGCACCAACTGTAACATTATTTCATCTATAGCAGAAGCCTTCTTCTGAAACACCTCTCGGGTTTCCGTTTCTGCCTTTCGCCACTCCAGCATCAAGGCTTCTTTCTGAGTCATCAAGGCTGCTTGGTGCTCATTGAGCAAGGTGGTCTTGCTGTTTCTGAAAGCACGCAAATCCATATCTAGCTGGTCAAGCAGAGCCTTATACTTATCCACCACGTTCTGATAGGATTTCTCCAGTTCAGCCTTCATCGCTTCCTGTCGCTTACGCTCTTCTTCGATGATGGTTTCCTGCTCTACCCGCTGCAAGATATCTTCTATATGAATTTCCTCATAATGTTTACGCTTGTCGGCAGTTTTCTTCAACTGAGCATCGAGTACACCCAATTCACGAGAGAGTTTATCACGCTCCTTTCCATATTTTTCCTGTTCCTCACCTAGCAGTCGGTTTACCCGGTTACATTCCGCCTCACTTTTCTGGATATCAAGACGATATTGCGGCAGGAGTTCCTGTGCCACACGCTCTGCATAATTGAGTTTTCTGCGCCCTTCGCCAATCAGGCGGCGATTGTTCAGCAAGGTGCGATATGCATCTATCACCTTATCAGCCATTCTGCGAACCAGCACCTCGCCATTCTTCTCCTTCTTCGTCCAGAGGCTCACATCCTTATACTCCTGTTCAAACTCCTTGATCTGTTCACGATAAAAGTTGAGGTCAATGCAGTTATCCTCATCACTCATCGAGCGGATGATGGTATTCTTGATGAAATCGGCATCCAACTTGGTGTTGAGGAAGACATTTTGGATGGTGCGGGGGATATTCTGGTACTTGGCACTCTCTACAATGGCATACTTGCGAAAAGGCTGAAGTTCCAGGCGACGATTGTTGCCGAAGATGATGTCACGATACATCTCATAGCTGCTTACGAGCGAAGATATATCATGTTTCTTACCCACCTGCTCACGTATCTTACTCCATTCGCCATACACCTGATTACGCTCATCGATAAACCATTTGCTATCAAACGGGGCATCGATGAAACGGAACATCACTCGTCCCTGATTCTTCAAGGCAAGCACACAGTAGGCCCCATTCTCACGCATCACCTCATAGACGATGTATGAATTGGGATAAGGAAAATAAAAGGCATCAAACGATTTCTTCTCCTTCGGGATGCCCAGGCGCAACTTATCAGCATTATAGAAGAACAGCAGCGCACGGAGCAAGGTACTCTTGCCCACACCCTGGGTGCCGATGAAATGAACGTTTCCATCGAGCTTCACCTCGGCGTATGGGATATGGGCACTATTCAGAAATATGATTTTATTCAGATATCTCATGATTGTTCCTCCTTTTCTTCTCCGGTAATATCAGCATCATCGGTAATAGATATGCAATCTATCAACTCCTCGATATAATGGAATGAAGTCAATACCTTCCAGTTTTTCTCCACTTCATCCTGCTGCTCAACGAATCCCATTCTCTCCAATTCGCTAATCAGTTTTTCCACTATTTCATCATACGATTTTTTCTCGCTGAAGAGTTTTCCGGCCAATTCCTTCAGTTCCATATCACAATTGATTCTCACCACGATATCCGCCGCAGAGAATACCAAACCGGCTCCGAAGGCTGAATTGTAAGTCTTCAAAAAGGTGAGATAATCTATCCATTTGCTCACCGCCTCTAATTTACGCTGCAAATCCACCTTGGTTTCCTTACGGGTAAAAAAGAAGTAGCCATCGCCTGCTTCCAGATGGAATCCGATGCCCAGATAGTACTCATCGTATTCTGCCTGATGGTCTTCGATGGCATCGTAATACCGCTTGATTCTTGCCTGAACACTGTTGTTGGATATGAATCCACCCCTGCTCAGAATATTAAAGATTTCTTCTGTATAATTCAATTTATTCATGTTCTGTCTTCTTATTTTATCCAGATTTTATCTAGAAAGAAAGCATTCTTATCTCGGGAGAATCATCGGATATTCTACTCCATCCGATTCTGCATAATTACCCGTAAACTTCAACTTATCCACATATTGCGAAGCTATCTGGCAAAAATACACGAGCTTATCTTCCCGGCTTTGTTTCTTATCATACTGATAATTCATGACGAAAGCAAAGAGATGGGTACTCGATGCAGAGAAGGCATTATAGATTTCCTGCAGATTCACCGCCTCCAGCTTCTGCCTATTACCTTTGAGATAATCATCGGGGATAGGTTCTGCCAGAGTATCGAGCCGGCAGCCCTTTCTCTTCTTCAGTTTTTCTGAAAGAATGCCGATGCATTGCAGAGCCTCATCGGATGTACGAAGATTATCTATCGACAACTTGATGTAATACTTGGGTTGCGGTTCCATCCAAACGGCATTTCGGGTGGCAATAACCTGTCTTACATCCGCAGCCTCTTCCCATCGGAACTGGTCTTTCAGATATTTCAGTTTCTTCACCTTTTCAAAGATGCGATTCTGATAATCTATCATATTGAGGTACTGGATAATCTGGCGTTCTATCTCCAGCAGATTGTGATAAGACTCGTTGAGCTGCAGGCGCACATCATTCACCACGCTTTTCATCCGCACATCCATCGCCATGGAGAAGAAGACTGGCTGATCGGTATCTATCACCCGTTCGCTCTCGGTGATGAGTTGAGATATGTTCTTCAACTTCTCGCTCAGTCGCTGGAGTTTCGTTTTCTTGATTTCGTAATTAGGCTCATTCTTATAAGTATTGTCCATATTACGCTTCAAATCCAATACATTTCGAACGGTGGCAAGAGCGATGGTCTTCAGACACCGGCGCACCTCCTTGAGATACTTATCTTTTCGGGATTCGTTATTTTCCTTGAGATAATAGTCGATATTCTCATTCAACACAGAGATGTAATCACGCACCGAAGAAACATTGATTTCCTCGTTCACTTCCAGCACATCCTCGAAGAACTTCTGATACACGTCTTCCATCTCCAGACAGTCGCCCGTATCACGAATCACTCCATTTTCTATCAAATATCGGATGCGTTCCTCCTTGTATTCGGTCATTTCCAAGGCATAGTCATAACGAAACTGAAGGCGTCGCTTGGCAAACATCTCCTTCAGTAAGATCTTTTCCCGATCAAGAGTTTTAATCAATTCATCTATAGAATGGAAAGTACCCATTGGCTTGTCATTTAAATATCTATTTTTCGCTGCTAAATTACTTATTTTTTATCGAACAGCCAAATTTTCATAGAACTTTTTACTGCCAAGGGTTCATAAAAGCAAGATTCCCATCACGAATATAAGTATAAAAGACTTAAAATGAGACAATTTATTTTGGAAATCTAGATTTTATCCCTAATTTTGCACATCAAAAAAGAAAAATAAAGAAAAAGTATGAATATCAAGGAGAATTATCAACAATATGTAAGCCGATACGCTTCTGAGGTGGCTGCCCTGAAGCGTAAGAATACGGGATTTATAACGGGCGAGCTGCTGGCTTTTGGCGGCATCCTCGCCTTCCTGATCTGCTATTTCGCATTGGATGGGGATACGCAGAACTATCTGTTGGGGGCGGTGTTGTGCCTGATTGCCTATCTGGGTATCAGACGACTTGACGACAAGAACAAGGAGAAGATAGAGCATCTTTCGGCATTGCTCAAGGTTTATCAGGACGAAATCAAGGCTTTGGAGGGCGATTTCTCACCTTTCGAGACGGGCGATTCCTATCAGAATCCGCAGCATCCTTATTCCTTCGACCTCGATGTCTTCGGCAAGAGTTCGCTGTTCAACCGCATCTGCCGAACCATCACATCGGGCGGTTCGGAGGCACTCGCCAGGAATCTTACCCGGAAAACGCCTCTGAGCATGGAGGATATCAAAAAAAGAAGGAATCTGCAGAAGGAATTGGCGGGAGAAGGCGAAAACTGGCGAATGGAATTTCTGGCACTTGGCGAAAAGAACAGAAGCCAAACTGCGGATGGCAAAATGGTGAATGGCAAGATGAAGAAGATTGATTCTGCTGCGGTAGTGGATGCGATGCAGAAGGTTTCGAAGATGGAGGTGCCGGCATGGTTTGGTTCACCGGTTTCTCTCGTTATCGGATGGCTGCTGATTATCGGAGTCATCGGTTCCGTGATTTTATCGATATGCGATATGGTTTCGGTGAATTTCGCCCTGTGGTGGGTGTTGGTTCAATACATGGTGGTGTTCTTTGTCTGCAAGCAGACGCTTGATAAGATAGACAGCAATGGCGGCAAGCTTCGACATCAGCTCATCGCCTATGCCCAGATACTCCAGCTTATCAACAGGCGCAATTTCCATAGCGAATTAGGCAAGGAGATGCAGAAATCCCTGGCAGATGCCCTGCCTTCCTTTGCCCAACTGGAAAAGATATTGAAGGGATATGACAGAAGAGGCAACTTCCTGGGTCTTTTCTTCACCGATGCCTTCATGCTGAGCGATTTCTTCCTGGTTCGCAGTTTCCAGAAATGGAAGAATACCTATATGATGAAGATGGAGGAATGGATGCATACCATCAGCGAGATGGATGCAATGGTTTCGATGGCGGATTTCAGATATAATCATCCGGAGGCAGAAGAGGCGGAGTTTGTTTCGGGAAGTCCGGAAGCAGATACAGAAAGCGATGCTTCTGAAAATGCAGGAATCGGAAGTCCGGAAATCGTGTTCGAGGGAAAGAATCTCTATCATCCTTTCCTGGGAACCAAGGCGGTGAAGAACGATTTCACCATCAAGGATGACAACTATTATATTATCACCGGAGCCAACATGGCGGGAAAGAGTACCTTCCTCCGTTCGCTGGGCGTGAACTATATCCTGGCGATGGCGGGTATGCCGGTGTTTGCGGATCAGCTGAAGATTTCCCGTTTCAGATTGTTCTCTAGTATGAGAACCACCGATGATTTGACGCACGGCATTTCTTATTTCAATGCAGAATTGATTAGATTGGAGGAACTTCTGAAGTTCTGCAAAGAAAGTGCAGAGGGAAAAATCTGCAAGGAAAGTGCAGAAGGAAAGTTCTACAAGAAAAGTATAGCGGGCAATAAGGAATCACTCCGGACGCTGATTATTCTGGATGAGATTCTGAAAGGAACGAATTCATTGGATAAGCTGAATGGTTCGAGAAAGTTCCTAGAAGCCATCTCCAAGCAGCCGGTGAGCGGCATCATTGCTACCCACGATTTGGAACTTTCCAAGATGGAGAATGATGCATCAGGAAAATTCCACAACTATTGTTTCGAGATAGATTTGGGCACAGATGTTACCTATACTTATAAGATACAGAAGGGTGTGGCAAGAAACCAAAATGCCACCTTCTTACTGAATAAGATTCTGGAGAAATATTAGAATAGAATTAATAAAAGCACTACAATAAGATTTATAAAACTCCCTTTTTACAAAAGTGTGTCTGATGCATACTAACTCATAATTATACGAAAC